>JABAHP010001060.1_pt1 | contig 30030 bp, 19 predicted proteins | sample 7062081 | NCBI WGS metagenome assembly JABAHP01 (sample SAMN14534357, study PRJNA622989) | marine sediment metagenome | biome: marine biome [ENVO:00000428]; feature: marine pelagic biome [ENVO:01000023]; material: deep marine sediment [ENVO:00002113] | place: India: Gulf of Kutch | collected...
AAGGCTATAGAAGACTACAGACCTGACATAGTCGGTATTACAGGCACGGTCGTACACACCCATCGTATTTTATCGATACTCGATTATGTGAAGCAGATTCTTCCAGAGGTAACCACAATAGTAGGGGGGACCCATGCATCTCTGGTGCCCTCTGATTTTTTCAAACAGCAGGTTGACATTGTTATTCCGGGTAAGGAGTCGGCTGTCTTTCGAAGGGTTGTAGAAGCAATCGATAGAAAACGCTCTTTTCATGGGATCGCAGGCATCATTATCAGGTCAGGCAATAGTTGGAAGAGGACAGCTCCTTCTGAGCCGCTATGCAATCTCGACGGTCTTCCCATACCCCGGCGTGATCTGACGGCGAAGTACCGCAGAAAATATCACCATTTATTCTGGAAGCCTGTAGCCTTGATGGTTACCTCAGTCGGTTGTCCGCATGGCTGCAGTTTCTGTCCCTGTCCGGTTCTGACGGGCCGAAAGGTTCTGCGTCGATCACCCGAACTGGTACTGGAGGAAATGCGGCAGATCGATGAACCGTATGTGTACATCGGCGATGACAATCTCTTCTTCGATCATCGACATGCCCGGAAAATTGCCGAGCTCATCGAGCAGGAGGGGCTGAAAAGACAATATTATGTCCTGGGGCGGGCTGATAATATTGTGAGACATCCGGAAGTCATAGAAAAATGGGCCGAGATCGGTCTCAAAAAAGTCTTTCTCGGACTTGAGTCACCCGGCGACGACGAAATTAAGGCGCTAAACAAGAAGGCTACAGTAGCCGAGAACAACAGGGCAATCGAGATTCTGCATTCAAACAATATCGATCCGCTTGGAGCGTTTATTATCGATCCACGCTATACCAGGGAAGATTTCGACCGCGTTCTGGAATACATGGATCGTATGAGGATCTATTACTTTGAGTTTACAATCCTGACGCCATTTCCGGGGACGAGATTCTATGATGAGAGGAAAGAAGGGCTTATGTCGCATGATACTCGCCTCTTTGATCTGGCGCATAGCCTCTTTCCGACCCGATTACCGGCTGCAGATTTCTATCAGGAATTTAAGCGGCTGCATCGGCGCGCCGCGAGCCTTCGACGGGCACTCCGAATACGTCCAGCGGTATCACCTTTCAGGAAGTTGGCTTTTCTGTTCCAGGCATCGCAGCTGGTACATCTGTTTTTTTCGGCCCGCAGGGGATATCGCGAGTTGCAACGGGAGGAAGGAATTGGAATAAGAGAGGGAGATCATATCGAAGTGAAAAAAGAAGTGGCAGGTATAGATTTATTCTCAGGAAATCAACATATGATTTGAAAGATCTCGACATCCTACCCCCTAAGAAAATTGTGATTGGTAAATGTGGCTTAAGGACACTTGAATTGTATTGGACTGAAACGGTGTACTATTTATATGATGTTCACAAATGAAACAGCGGAATGTTAAATCTGTTTTTAAAATACGTATAACAACTGTATTTTAACAACAATAATGGATACTTGATGGGATCATTGAGCAACAAGAATCTTCATACCATTTAAATTCTTGACATTATATAAATATTCAATAGGATGAAGTATAGCTTTTATGCAATTCAGTAAAAGCCACGCATTGGGATATGTCTAATCCAAAAATTGTCAGGAGGGAATATGACAATCAAATCACTACAAACACGGGCAATAGCCCCTCTAGGTATTTTGTTGTGTTTCGGTATTATTATGCTGGCATGCAGCGGCGATAGTCCTTCAGGGCCGGGCGATATGGCTGATATAAACACTTACATGAGCAGTCTTCCCGCCTGGGACGAGTTCTGCCCCCCAGTGACCGATGCTGATACGGCGACAGGTGAGACTGTCGAGAACCTGGATATGGGGCAGGGACTTTTCTGCCACACCACTCCCTGTTCGATAACCGAAACTCCGGAACAGGTGGTCACATACGGTACTTTCTCCAATATCCTCTGGCTGGGAGGGTTGATACAGGGTGACACATATGCGGGAGGAGTTGGATCGATGGAAGAATTGCCGATCCGCCAACGTGCGCCCCTGACCATCGGCGTAAACCTGCTGCATGGTGACAGTGTCAGCACAGTGGTCCAGAATCCGGATGCTGCCTCGGTCGGGCAGGCAACCAGTAATCTAATAGCCATAGCAATGAACAGCGGATATCAGGCCGGATCGAGCATCTATTTCACTCAAAAGGAAATGTATTCTCTTGAACAGGCGATGTTGAGCCTTGGCCTTTCAGCTAATTATCTGGGAACGGAGGTAAGAAACAAGCTGGACATCACCGCTGTAAAAAAGAAGAACACTCTGACTGCATATTTCAAGCAATTCATGTTTGAGACTTACATTGTCCAGCCGCAGACGCCATCAGAAATGTTCTCCTCTGCTTTCACCTCTGATCGTCTCGAGGAGCAGGTCAATCTGGGGAATATAGGTCCGGATAACTTACCGGTTTATGTATCGCGTATACAGTGGGGCAGAATTATGCTGCTGACCATGAGTTCCGATTCATCTTATACTGATATGAGGAATGCTCTAAAGGCCACCCACTCATCATTTAGTGTGGATATGACCGCCAAGTATCAGCACATCCTGTCAACCTCAGAGATGGAGGTTGTCACTTTTGGTGGTGATGATAATGATGCTCTGGCTTTGATCAGAAGCGGTAATATTGAAAGCTATTTTACCCAGTCTCCTGATTTGTCAACAGCATTCCCGATCGCCTATGCCCTTAACAACCTGGCAGATAACTCTCCCGCCAAAGTGGGAGAAACGACCGAATACGAGGTCAAGGAATGCACACAGATAACCACAGCCTATTACAAAGACTGGAATCAGTGGAGGGACGCTTTCTCCGTAATACAGGACAGCTCAGACAATAAGTTTTTTGAGACAAATGCGGCGAATATCTATAAGTCTGATGAAGTTGACTGGGTTCCGGGGAGCAATAGTCATCTGGCAACAAATATCCTCACCTTTGCCCCTGCAAATACTGGCTACGACTTCACATTTTACCTGAAAACTTTGCAGGATGGATGTCCATACCCGCTTACTTTCAATGACACTGAATTCAGCGGCGCCACTAATCTGCTGAGTATTGGTGATGTGGATAATTGCCAGTACGATGCCTTTGAAATCGGAGTCTATGACTTCCTTAATGACAGTTATGTTTTTGCCGTCGGCATCTATGTCGGGGACAACGGAGTTTCATCAGACGAAAAACTGGAAATATTTTACCATGACCGGAAAATCGAGGAAATTCCTTATAGCCAGATGCCCAGCGGCGGTCTGAGTTTTATGGGGATAGTCTCGACTGTACCGATCACCAAGATAAAATTCACAGAAGGTTATGACGGTGATGACATATTTGTAAAGGATTTCTGTTTTGGAGTCGCCTACCGCAGGTAGATGAGATTTGAGACTAAGATAAAGGCGGGAACAATGCGTTTCCGCCTTCTTTGTTATCTCAAATCTGATCGAAGCAAATGTATGAGATGTCCCAATCCTAAGATAGACCCCAAAGAAGCATTTACTTAGCTTTAATATCATTTTGTAAATCACTGTCTGCCAACTTGTTAAGCAATAGTTTTATCCGAGCCAAATTAGGACTTGACTTATCTTGTATTATTCCTATAATCACTAATGATTAATCCGTTTCAATGAAACAGTTAATGTCGGGGTGTTTATGGATCAATCCGGAAAATTTAATGAGTCTTCCTCAAATCGAAGAAAAAACCACTCTAATGATGGTCAAACAGAATCCATCAATAATGCAAATTACTTGAATAATGGTGAGATCCCGGATAAGATCGGCCAATATGTAATCAAGCGTGTGATCGCTTCGGGGGGGATGGGGACAGTCTACGAGGCGCTTCAGGAAAACCCGCGCAGACCGGTTGCAGTTAAAGTCATCAAGGACACTTTCACAAATGAAGACGCCATTCAGAGACTGGAATACGAAGCCCAGCTTCTGGCTCGCCTGCGCCATCCCGGCATCGCACAAATCTATGAAACCGGTTCCTACGATGATGGGGGCACCCGCATTCCATTCTTTGCGATGGAGTACATTCCCAATGCACGATCCATCACGGCTTATGCTGCCGAAAAGAACCTCAATGCGAAAGACAGATTGAGATTATTCCTGCAAGTATGCGATGCTGTTCACCATGGCCATCAAAGGGGGATAGTTCATCGCGATCTCAAGCCGTCCAATATATTAGTCGATTCCGGCGGTCGCATAAAAATCATCGACTTCGGTGTCGCGCGGGCCACGGATGCCGACATGAGACAGGCCGCATCGCACACAAAATTCGGTCAGATTGTAGGTTCCATTCAGTATATGAGTCCCGAGCAGTTTGATGCTGATCCCCATGATATTGATACTCGAAGCGATATTTATGCGCTGGGCCTGATACTATACGAATTACTTTCGGAGGCGATGCCTTATGAATGCAGCTCTGATAGAATATTCGATTTCGCCTCCGAGGTGCGTGAAGGAAAGTTGACGCCATTGCGAGCCAGGAATAAGGCATTGAAAGGGGAAATCGAAGCCATCGTTCACAAGGCTCTTAAGAGAAACAGGGAAGAACGTTATCAATCTGCTTATGGCCTGGAATCAGATATCAGACGCTATCTTGCGGGGGATGCAATCTCCGCACGAACTCTCGGATTATCTTATCAGTTCAGGGTTTTTGCCCGCAAAAACAAAGCGGTAATGGCGCTGTTAGGAAGCGCGTTTGTACTGTTGCTTATTGGTATAATCATTACTACAGCTCTATTCGTCAGAGTGGATCGGGAAAGGCAGAAGGCTGAGATTGCCACCCAAAAAGCGGCCCGAGGTCAAAAATTTCTTACTGACCTCCTGACTTCCTCGTTTCCCTCAGGCTTTGGCGATGATTATTCTGTCGTGGATATACTGGATCATGCAAGTGAAAAACTATACGAGGCCTTTCCGGATGACCCGGAATTAGAGTGGGATTTGCGTAAATCTATTGGCCACGCCTATTTGAATTTGGGCCATTACAGGCAATGTGAAAAAGAGGCGGTGCGTGTATATGATCTGATAAGACAGGAATATGGTACAACCCATGATAAAACCCTGGAAGCGCTCGAACAGCTTTCATTTGTTTATTCTATTCTTGGCTACGAGAAGTCAAGACTGGAGGTACAACGAAATCATACCAATGCAATTATTGAACGCTTTGGCGAGGATTCTCCTCAGGCTTCCTCCGCCAAGTATAGTCTGGCTGCAATTCTCGAAAATAATGGACTGATATCTGAAGCCAGGCAAATGGCAGAACAATCATGGATCAGTTTCAAGAAAAGCTCCGGTCCTGATGACGGCAGCACACTTTTTGCTCAAATCAGATATGCCTGGCTTCTAATGAAATCCGATGATATGGAAAAAGCTTTCCAGATTGCTCATGACGCATTTGACCGTGCCAGACGTTCGTATGATATTACTCATAGCGTTTATGAAAATGTACAAAGCTGTCTGGCAGGTTTATATATCGCAGAGGCAAAAATAGACTCCGCTCGGATTTTGTATGGTGACAGGAGGATACCGGAAGATTTTGGGATTGAATTTTCTTTTCAAGGAGATTTGGATCTAAATGAAAAACCGTTCCAGCTTCTTGTTTTCTTTGAGGCCTGGTGTCCATTCTCAAAGCATGCCATGAACGAGTTAGGTACAGTGGATTTACACTATAGCGAAATCGGTCTGGATATATATGGCTTCACCAAAGTCACAAAGAATTTGAAAGATGAAGATATCTTTCCCTATCTGAGTAATCTTGATATAGATTTCGCTGTTTTGAAAGAAAATGGTGATTGTGGAAAGTATTTTGATGTGTCTGGTTATCCTTCCATCAGGCTCTTGTGCAACGGTTACCTGATCTGGGAAAAACAATGGTTCACGAGCGATTTTATTTCATCACGAATGCTTGATGGTATTGTTGCTGCGCAAACCCGCTCCCCATTTGTTGCAGGTGGGATGATAGAGAATTGATTACCTGAACGCTCCAAACCCCGCATACCAGATCCCCATAAATACCATGCATTCTTAGAACGAATTAGACCTGAAATCAAATTAATATATTGGAAAGAGGGCAGATTGTAGTTATTTTTACTTCAGGCGAGGATAGGCAGGTTTGGATTTTTATGCACAGGGTCTTTACAAAGTTGCTTCTTGATGGTTATTATCGAAGATATTAAAATGTGGATGAGCTTCTTTTTGTTCACAAAAGTCATTTAAAGGCGGCTCAAATGTCGATAACCAGAGTAGTGCCAAAGCTAATTCCGACTATGCTCGGCGAACATCTGGGTCCGGAGCGGTTACTTAAAGTTCAGAAAAAGCGACTGAAAAGGCTGCTGCGCCACACACTGTCCAAATCGCGATTTTACTCTGATTTTTATTCTGAATCAGGCATAACCCGTGATAATATTGAGCAAATCTCCATTGAGGATCTTCCAGTCGTCGATAAAGAGCTTTTGATGGGCAACTATGATGATGTTGTCTGTAACCATGAACTCGGGAAAGACCAGCTGGAGGCATTTGTTACCGATCCCCAAAATATCGGCAAAAAATATAAAGGTAGGTATGCTGCAATCCATACCTCCGGATCGACCGGCACCATCGGGCTTTTTGTTTATGGTCGCTCGGAGTGGTCCCAGGTCAAGAGCCTCTCCCTGCTTCGAATAGGACGGGCGAGATTAAATCCCTTCAACCGGGACAAATACACTTTCATTGGAGCTCTTGATGGCAATTTTGCGGCTGCTAGCCTTTCACGAGATGTACCGCCATTTCTGGCAAAATCCCAGTGTATCTCAATCAACGATCCCATTGAAAAAATTTCCGCCAATATCGATAAATTCAAGCCGACTTTGCTGTGCGGTTATGCTTCAGGCATCCATCTTCTGGCGCAACAACAATTAGATGGTAAAATCAATATTCATCCCCGACGAGTCTTATGCACAGGTGATGCTCTTACAAAGATAATGCGGGGCATAATAACTCAGGCATTTGGAGTGGAGCCGAATGACTTCTACGGAACTTCCGAGGCCATGGCGTTTGGAATAGAATGTGATGAGTATCGCAGGCATCACCTTTTTGAGGATTGGGTGATATGCGAGGTACTGGATGATCAGCTTCATCCGGTGCAGGCGGGAACTCCCGGCCGGCTTTATATTACCAACCTCTATAATTATACCCAACCGCTCATACGCTATGCCATGAATGATGAGATTACTCTGAGCAAAGAAACCTGTCCCTGCGGAAGGCCGTTTCGGATTGTTGATAAGATCGCCGGAAGGAGAGAGGAATTTCTGTGGTTTAACAAGCCGGATAATTCTAGGGAGTTTATTCACCCCATTGTACTGGTCGAATTCCTTGTTCCCGGTCTTGAAAGATGTCAGTTTATTCAGACTGATCCCGATAAGCTGTTGGTGAAGGCAGTTGTCAGGGGCGATCAGAATGCCGCGGTAGGCGTCATCAAAGAACGCATGACGAAAATTCTCGCCCAAAAAGGACTTAAAGAGCATGTTAAGGTTGAGATTGAGCTAACCAATGCTATAGAAAATGATGCGCGAACTGGAAAATTCAGGTTGATTATACCCTATCAATTACTGAGATAAGTTGATCCAATTTTCAAGAGTCATATTCGAATAAAGTATTCTTAAAATCCCAGGTACTCGACAATTTCTTTGACAGTCATGTCATCGAATTTGAAGCGGAATTGTATAAATGGGCCCTGGGCGGTAAAGTCTCCATCGGAAAAATCACGGTCTTCGAAGCCGCTTAAATTATATCCAACACTGGCCCAGGCATCCTTGAAGATGCTGTAACCCAGCGAAATGCCGCTCCCATACTCGTACTGTTTCAGGTTCCAGGAATGCAGCAGGCTCAATCTTAGCCCGACATCCCATTTGTCGCTAAGATCATACCGCGATTCCAGTCCGACAAAATCAGTATATCCGCTGTATTTATTGGAACCGATTAATTCGCTCATATACTTGGCGCCATATTGAAGCGAGAGATTGAAGCGATTAGAGAATCTGGAATTTATATTGATATTGTTAACCAGGCGCCAGTTGTCATAATCAACCGGGCCGCCCTCTTCGGTCGAGAACCTAAGGTCGAGCCTGTTGAGTGCCAGCCAGACAGTCCGCAAAGGACGATATACAAATCCGAGCCTGATATTCCCATCGAGTTTTCTAAGACCGGCTGAGGTCTCGCTTTTGTTTATCCTGGTGGACATAAGCAGCCCTAGTCCGCTTCGCGGTTCCCCGAACATGTTTGCAACAATTCCGAGCCGATCCTCGATCCGGGAGTTGCGGTACTCGAAGCGCGCCGTGCTCGACCACATCTTCTCATGATAGGATCCACCCAGAGAAAAAGCGGTAAAGTCCTCGGGATTGCCGGAAGCCGGGATTAGACTGCTATCCGGAAACAGCTCGCCGTCGCTGGTGAGAAGTTCGCCATGGTCCAGGCTGAAATTGAACGCTGTGCATTTTCATTGTATCTTCTCTCGATATCTGAATGGATTCGAGCGCCTTTCCAGGGCTGGGCCTTGAAACCGAAGCGGGTGTCATTGGCAGTCAGTCTGCTTCCGCCTGCAAAATCCTGCTGTGCAAAGAATGTCAGGTTTCGGTTGATATGATAGTCGGCTCCCACAGTCGTGCGGGTGGGGAAGTCCGGGTTATTATTTTTTATGATCGACTGCTCACGCATCAAGCGTAGTTCCAGCCTATCGGCCCAAACCTTATAAGATCCACCCGCCATCAGCTGGCAGGAGCGATTAATTGTTCCATCTGTCAGCCGGTCTTCAGCATAACGAATCCCGCCTTGAGCCGATAGACGCTTTTTAGTCATGTTGACTTTAAGCTGGCCGAAGTCCCTACGAGAATCGGTCGAAAGATATGATTGCCTGTACACATGTCCATTCATGGTGAGGGACTCGCGCAGCCGGTATGTGGCGATCGCTCCGAATTTTCGTGTTCCTCTCTGACTGAGACTGAGTTGTCCCAGACCGAATTCCGTGTCCTGATTGCGAATAAATATTTTGCCGCTGAGTTTCTTAATATTGCGTTCCAGCTCGATAAGATAAGCGTTGCCGCTTGCACGCTCGCTGCCCTCTTTTACTTTGGTGGCGGCAAACTCCGTCTTGAGCTCCATGCCCTCAGCCAGCTTCAGGGTTGCATCAATACTCCCAAGATAGCCATATCCTCCGATCCTTCCCTCGTGGATATATGTTCCTCCGAGATTCAGATTCTCTTCAGCCAGATCTACTCCTCCGCGACCGCCGTAGTTGTAAGACCAGTCATTGTCATCATAGGATTCATAATTGATAGTAATAAACACCGGATTGAACTGTTCGTCGCGGCTTGGTACGGGCCTCTTGAAAAATATAACCCCATTGTAGTAGTCAATATCATAATCCATAAATTGACGCATTATCTGTCGGGAAATAATAACATCATTCTGGAATCGATCACGTGTTTCGATGACCACACGCTCGGAATTGTCCACAATATTCTTACGCGAAAGATTATATGGTCCGGATGTCCCGTTGCCCTGAATTTCATCCCTGACAAATGCCTGGTTAGACCTGCTTAAAAAGAAATTGAGATTTTGTTTTTCCCCATTTCCTTCGACTTTAATTCCATTGAATGTTCTATTGTATCGCGACAACTCGGTGACATTAAGACCGGTATTAAAATCACCGTACATGGCATAGTAATTGGAGGATTCGAGTTTTGCAAATATTCCTCTCGAGCTTGAGGAACCGTAATGCTGGCTAGTACCATCGCCATACAGGGGATAAAAGGCATCCGGGTTTATAATTCTGAATATATTGCTATCCGGATCTGAATTCCATCTTTCAGAATCCATGCCCAGCGTCAGCATATGATCTCCATGGATGGAGCCGCGGGCAAAGTATGATGCCCGTCCTTCGCTGTATGTCTTGGTATCCACACCGGCATCTGCAAGATTGCTGCGATTGCCACGAGTGGTATTGTATCCAACTGTTCCTTCTGCCAGTCCGACAAGCATCCAATCTTTGATTTCCGGTTTTAGCCAGACGCGGATCTCTTCATCTCGGTCAAGAAGATGGAATCTCAAGGTCGCCTCGCCGCTCCTTGAAGAGGGCTGCAGCTCGAGCAGAGCGATACCATTCTCACCAACAAGGTATTTCGGATTATGATCTTTCAGCTTTAGCAGGGGATGTTCCCTCAGCTCATCAATGGTCTGTTGCGCCATATAAGGAGGATCGATTGACCACTCGCCGGCCACGCCTGGACGGGCAGGATACCCGTCGGCGTCTATAAAACGAACAGCGATGATGGGAGACTGACGCCCATCCGCAATGAGCCTGGAGAGTGAATCCACGACCTCCACGCCGACCGGAGGACCGGAGTAATGAATTGCGCGGGAAATTGTTGAAAACCGGCCGGATTTTTCATACATCACCGCCCTTAAATTATTGGTACCTTCATGTAAATCGATGCCTGTCCAGATGCTGATGGCGACGGAATCCGAACCGCCGGTAATCGTCTCAGAGAAGTTGAGCGATGAAACCTGTTTGCCATCGAGCAGCAGTCTGGGAGTTCTGTCGGAATAATGTTTAATAGCAACTTTCAAACTTGGAATGGGCGGGATATGGTCTTGAATCGGCCACAGCCACTCGAATCCCGGCTCCTCATTCTCGAGCCATTCCTGAGTGAGTTCGGCAAAAGACCTGGCGGTATCCTCCGAGAGATTGGCCGCTTCCAAAGGTTCTCCGGGACGAAGTCCGATAATATTTGTCAAAAGGCTGTCTTCGCCGCGGGCGATATCGAGCAGTTGATATTTCGTGATTTTCTCTGAGAGTATTTTTATATCTACACGCCGGTTAAGATCATCTCTGCCTCTGATTATATCCGCAGAAATCGGTTCATCAGGACCTTTGCCGGCTACCGTAAACTGGGACGAATCGAGCTTCAGCCCATTGATGATATATTCGGCGACTGCCTCTGCACGTGCCAGTGACAAAGCATAATTATCGGGATAAATATCTCGACTTCTTGGATTTATGGGCGTGCTGTCAGAATGTCCCGTAATATAGATATGCTTAATATGAGAGTCTTTGTAACGGTCGATAATATCATCCAGACTTGCTTTCATGAGAGAATCAAGCTTCACCTCGAATGAAGGGAAATATGGCGACAACATTATTGGCGCCGATGGCAAACGATCCTCACGAGCCTGGATCGTAAGGCTGTTCCAGGCAATTTGTGTTCTCTGATTTGATCTATCAGGTGTATCAAAGATCATAAAGCATTCGGTTTTCAATTCGGCAGTAGTGTCAAAAGGACATAGGATAGCGTCGAATGTCAATGATTTGTTTTTCTCTTCCGACATTTCACCCAGTTCATATTCAAGAATCTGTTCGGATATTGCGGGATCATCCATAGGCTGATCCATAAGACTGCTGCTTCCATTTGCATATTCCAGCTGATCGGGCAGCCTTACCATTAGTCGCAGGTGGCGGAGGGGTACAGTATTTCTCTCGAGGTCGATCTTGTAGTGTATTACTGTTGAATCAAGTTTGCTGGACATCTTCAGTTTCAACTCTCCCACCCGCTTCGGTCTCAGCCTGATCTCAAAATCAACCTGCCATAAGCTTCCGGACTGTAAGTCTACAAATTTGGAATACGGGTTTCCAGCGGATTGGCTGTTTTCATTACAGGTAATGACTTCATAATGTCCGGGCAGTCCATCTCTATCAAGTTGCACCACATGTGTCCCCGGGGCGATCCCCTCAAAATGATACATACCGTTTGAATCCGTTACCGCGTAGGCGCCATTCTCGAGATAGACCCGCACGCCGGGGATTCCCTCACCCGCACGCTCGGTGTTTGATGTGTCGCATTCGCAAATCAGGACCCGCCCGGCAATGAAAGTCTCGTTTCTAAAAAGCTCCTCGCGGACTCGAACAGTCGCGCTGGCTGTGTTGGAAATCTGCCCGCTGACATCTGCAGCATAGGCCATGTTAGTCAGATCGCCGGGTCTTGCCGTCGGACCGACTTCGACTATGTAGTTGATCTGGGTGCTCCCTCCGGGCGCCATGGCATTCGGATTGAATGTCAACATCCTGCCGTCAGGAGATATCTGCGGGTCGCCCGCCGGAACACCATCAAACATAACGGAACCCGGCTGGTATCGTGTTGAATATGGCAAATTGTCGATTATATTGAAATTGTCCAAAGTTACCGTGCTGGTATTTTCAACATTTAGGCTGTACTGCAGATAGTCTCCTGCTGACACGATGCTTTTGTTTGCCGTTTTGACGATAAATATCGATGTTCCTTGAATAAGAAACGAAAGCGTGTCCGAGGAAACATCCAGAGAATCAAAAATATCATTATACCCGGCTTCCAGTATATGACCATCTTGAGCTACCACAGTTCCATTAAATGCGGCCGAGGCCAGCCCGAATCCAGATTGAATATAACCGGTAAAAACTCCGGTATTGACATCAGTTTCAGAAAGCCGCAGAAGCTCGCTCTCACCATTTTGCGGAGAGACAAGATTTATGAGAATGGTCTCATGGGCTTGACTGTCGAGATTTTGGTCCATATCAGCCAGCCGGATGAAGACCGGTTCTCCAATAATAAACCGGGTGGATGGGATCAGTGGCACCGGCTGGTTTATCTCTATATAATCTGTCCCGCCAATTTCCATGGGAAGATCAAGCGGTTCGAAAGGACCTGAAGGCAGTCCGCTGGAACTATAGTAAGTTGTAGATACATGAATGAGATCAGCAGAGGAACTGCCGGGGGCATAGCGTAAAAAATCCAGCGTAGATCGAGTACGGTCAATCTCGGTAATGACCGTTACAATGTTTGATTCTGATCTGATTTCGTCCAGGTTTCCAACGGAGTAGGTAGCTCTTGCCACATTGGTGATCTCAGTCTCCGGAGGCACGGACAAAGCCGTATTCGCCAGACAGAAGCTAAGCATTAAAATCAGATAAATTGCTAGAGCCCGAGAATTGGACGTACGCCGCCGTTGAGCTTCACCTGTAATTCGGCCTGCGCATCTGTCTCGATTAGATCGATGCGGACAGCCGAGGATGAAGCCCGTTAATTTCGCAGCGGCATCGGTAAGGGTACCGATGCCACTGCGACAGTATTTAAAGATCACATTCAAGACTCTAAGAGCTAATCCTAATTGATGATAGCATCAAATGTGACCTGTGCTGTTCCGTCATTCACGCCGTCGTTAGCGTCAACAACTGAATTAGTCACCCTGACATAGGCGACCGGTGATGTTTCTGTTGTTGACCAGGCTACTCCGTCAGCGGAGTATTCGATTGTGATAGTCGCACCGGCATTACTGTTGGCGGTGCTCACAGATGCACTGACAAAAGTCGTGTTGGCCGGAATCTGATCGGACACAACAACCGCGTCGGCATTGGTGCTGCCGCTATTTGCGATGTCTATGGTGTAACGAATAGTGGCACCCGGAATCGCCTTAGGATTGCTGGCGCCATTAAACGGATCGTTTATCACCGCAGAGCTCTTCAAGATAGTCAGGATAGCTGAGCCGACAACGTAGACATCCCTGCTGGAGAAACGGCCATCCAGGAGACCATCTACGGAACCGGCTTGATCCGCAAAGACTATCTGGATGGTAGCTGGATCATCCGGAATATCGTTGGGCGTACCACCGGGGCTGATATGACCATTGTCGTCATTGAGTATATCAGCTCCCTGCGCTCCCGGAGTTCCTCCCTGAGCGGTCTGGGCAATCAGGTCGTAGATGGCGCCATCCGAGTCGACACGGTCGATCGGTATGTCCGCAACGACAAATACCGTGACCATGGCATCAGCGGCAAGCTCATCTATGTAGGTCTGGACATCGATGCCGGCATCATAGACGCCGTTACCATTGCCGTCGACATACACCTGGACATTCGTAGCGTCAAAATTATCTGTCACGCCATAAAATGTCCCCACGCCGGGCAGAGCGGTCAGTGAGTAGTCCTGCACGGTGTTACCTGTATTGGTGACCAGATAAGTGAGCACCATGGCATTACTACCGGGGACAACCACCACGGCAGCTCCATCCACTGTGGTAACTGTCAGATCGACCTTGTTATCGACAAGGAATGATGCCGTGTTACTGACGATCTGAGTCTGGCTGACACCTCCGACACTATAGTCGAGTGTGGCGGAGTTGTCAATGCTTGTACCGCTCGGAGTTCCGAGGGCCATCGCCATCTGGGTCAAACCCAGAATAAGCAGGCAGGCGACAAGCAACCGTGAAAGCGTTGATTGAGTTGAGGGTTTCATCATACCTCCCTTAAGGATTAAAGGTTTGGTTTTATATGTTAACTTCAAAAAATTATTCCAGCCTGGCTCTATAGCTGACTTCGCCGCTTGATTTGGGCGCTACCGGCTCGTTTATAGTCCAGCGGATATTTGTAAAGTCCGTCGGTTTTGCCGGCACCGGATTTCCGTCGGCATCTTGAACCTTCAGGTTTTCCGGCACATCGAAACTTTTGCCGTTGTTCACAGAGAATGTTATCGCACTCATGACGTCAGATGCGCTGCCTGGAACATATTGCATGTGCTCGGGAATAGGGTTATTGACGACCAGATTCTCAGCAGGCTCATCACCATTATTGATAAATGTGATGGTATAGATCACCTCGTCGCCGGGGACGACACGCTCTGCAGGAACACGCTGCAGCATGGTCTTCCCATCCGGCCCGGTAACTTCTATCTCCTTCTCGGCGGCAACAGTGACTTCGACCTTTCCCTTTGAGGGTTCGGTGTCAGAGCCGAATGCCGCGGCTGCCAGGGCCAGAATCAGCATTGTTGATACTACAATACTTTTCACAAAACCTCCTGTGTTTAGTTTATTATTACATCAAAAGTTATTATTTGCTCTCGTGCTGGAATCGTGATCTCCCCAAGTTGGACTGTCACTACTCCGGGCGCTGTTTGATTTACATCGCCGGCATCGCCATCGGATTCGTCTGTTAATGGGATCGAGTTGAGAGTAAGCGTCCCGGAAACAAAGGATGTATTTTCGGGAATGCTGTCTGTGATAATTACAGAACGAGCGCTGCCGGAACCAGACGCGGTGACTGTGATTGTATATGAAAGTGTAGCACCGGTAACAGGTTTGCTTCCGCCGGAGGCGTCCCTGACCTCTACTGATTTGACTAATGTTATTGACACATTAGATACCAGGTAAGTGCCGAGATCATTGTCGGCGCCCCCCGAACTCCCCAGGACAGCATCAAGTCCAAAATCGCCCGCACCTGTGAAGACCGCACCGGGGGAACCTGTTCCTACCGTGGATATCGCCCTGAGTCGCGTGTTGCCCAGACTGCCATCAAGCAGACCTGAAGGGATATCATTCAGCGCAAAAACTATGATGGATTGATCGGCATCCAGTACCGGGTCGTTTGCCCCGCGAATATATTGCCTGTCTATGGTTGGGTCATATAAACCATCGCTGTCGGTATCGAGAAAGATCTCTCTTAAAATCGGATCGAAATCATCGCCGTCAAGCCTGCTGGTATTCTCTAGATAATAACTGTCGTTACCATTACCTGAGTTGGTGACAACAAAGGTTATGACTTCAGCAGTATCTCCCGGATTAACGATCACCTGAGTGGCGTCCTGCCATTGAACGCTAACATCCAGCAGTTCCACCACCCTGGTGGTAGAGACATTGCTGTTAATAACGAAATTTGTCGAGTCGATTCTATAGGTGACAGTCGCCTGGTTGACAATATTTGTTCCTGAAGGTGTGCCCTCAGCTATAAGGGTGTCAGGGCTCAGGAATATAGTTATCACAAGCAAGAAAAAAATTGCAAAATATTTTGCTGTCATAAGTCACCATCACCTTTTAGGAATTGAAATTGATCCTGCTGCAATGCCCTTTTATGTATGGTGCTGAGAAATCCTCTCATATTTTCGGTCTTCCTCCATCTCTGATCTTCAGTCAGCGTAAACGAACCATAAATTTTATCGTAAAGCTGGGATAGCTGCCTCCAACCGCGCCCTCAAATGCGCCCGTTGGATTGATCAATATATTTGTGACTGCGGGATCAAAACCTGTGCTATCCGGAACGGGCGTATAGGCGTATGTCACGCCGCCGTCATCAGAAAATGCCAAGTCATCAGTGATGCTGCCCAGGCCTTCATAATTGTAGCTCATGCCAGAGGGAGGTGTGCCATCTTCAAATACAATCGGACCTCCACCGCTTATGTCACCCACAAAAACTGATGCATTCGGGCTGATTATGTCGCCGATAGAAATAGAATTAGCATCCGTCATACCAATCCCCCAATTAGTAACCGTCACAGTGTAAAGCATCGTGGCGCCCGGAACCGCCTTGGGATTCGTGCTTCCATTAACGGGNNTGCCGGGGCATAATCTGTAAGATCAAGAGTGGAATCTATAAGTATATCTCCGACCATGGCATAAGCTTGATTTGTATAGGCACCTTCAACAGTAGGAAAGACCATGTCAAAAGACAGTGTGGCGCTTGAGCTGGAGTCGACAGGAAAGGGACCGGTCCATTTCAGTTGCGAACCGCTTGCCTCCGGATCTGCGCAGGGAACAGCATTGAATTGACTGGTGCCGGCAAGATATATTGGAGTGCCCGGTGTGGATGGTAATATGTCAATAATTGAGTCGATTTCAGCATTCAGATCCCCCGAATTCTGAAAAGTAAAGGTATATGTAGCAGTGTCGCCTCCAACGACATTTGAGGGAAGTGCGCTCTTTTGGAGTGTAAGCAGATTGACTGCGGGAAGGATCGGATCTATCTCGTAGTAGCCATCTGTTTTGTCATGCTTCATACGGGCCCCGCTGCTGACCGTGGCGACAGGGCTGGCAACGGTCGGTCCGGAGGCAACTCCGGCCACTCGAAATGTGTAAACGGCGCTATAGGAAACGTTCTTTCGACTGGTAGCGGAATAGTAAAGCTGATTTGTAAGGTTGGCATTGATTCCGCCACTTAAGGTTATCTCTGTCTCTACCAACTCATAGGCGTCCGCCAGCCAGTCCGGGAATCCAGCCGGGGAGAAGATCATCAAGCCGTCTCTGCCGATTATCCCGCAGTCGCCGTTTACCTGGATGGTGAGTATTCCACCCAGGGTCGGCGGCGTCGGTCCAGAAACAATTGTTGTAACCTTGCTCGAAGCAGCCGATACGGATGAGCCTACTGATGTAAAGGTAAATGATGCGCTTGAGACAAATACTCCAGAGGGAGGTTCCCCTTCATAAACACTGATAGTATGGCTTTGGGGAGTAGAGGTCGTGCCGCTGGCCTGAATGTAAAAAAATGCGGTTTCTGTTGTACCTACCGGAAGAGAGTCAAGGTAATAAAGATTGGTCTCATTCGAGGCAAGGGAGACCACACCCCCGGTGAAGTTGCCTATTTCTACCCATACATCATAATAATCCGCAGGGCCGGTATTAGTAATCTGGTATGAAACATACCGAGCAAAAATGTTGTCACTGGCATCGATATAAAATTGATCTCCCGACGTGCAGACTATATCAATCGCTGCGGAAGCTGCCGGCGCTAAAATGCCTGTGATAGCTATAATAAAGGCGACAAGGAGCACTAGGCTATACCGGTGCCCGGGGATCTGTACATCCATTATTCTCCGCGCACCACGCCTGCGTCCTGTATTTGCAGGACCCGGCCGAGTTTTTAGATTTGGGAGAGAAGTAATAAAGTTACAGCACGACAACATATTTGCGAAATCCCGACAGTTGCTTCCCATAAAAAACCGACAGCTGCCGGTCGTTCCAGAACGGCAGCGTCATAGAAAAAGTGTTGTATCTTTATATTCGGCTTGATCTTAGAAATATTTAATTGATGAAGATGGAATGGGATCACCATATGAGATTCTGAAGCAATAGGCCGCCTGGAACAGTGTGGTGTCGACCCGTTTCTGGCTTATTGTGTACTGTCCATGCGATAGCCTAAGCAGATACACCCGTTGAAGTTAACATCAGTGCAAGATCATTGGGTTGGGGGTTGAATGGTCAGTATGGCTCAATTTCGGTTTATATTCTGGTACTATACTGAATTTTAAATATTGAGACAGCCGTTGTATCTCAGGGCTGCCGGCAATGAAAGCTCTCTATTTTAGCAGCAACATCTTCTTCGTTTCGATAAACTCACCGGCCTCCATGCGGTAAAAATAGATTCCAGATGAGACTGATTGGCCGTTGGATGACATACCATTCCAGATGACTTTATGACTGCCCGCAGGATATTCCTCATCAGTTAGTCTGGCCACCTTTTGCCCGAGCAAATTGAAGATCTCGATTGTTACATGGGACTGTCTCGGAAGATCAAACTGGATTGACGTGGTCGGATTAAATGGATTAGGATAATTTCCATTGAGACTATAGTCATCCGGAACAGCTAGAAACTCATCATCCTCGGCATCAGTGGCCATCTCAGATGATGATAATGTCAAGTCGGTATTAGGGCCTGAGGTCGCGCCCTGATGTCCTGCGATATAAAGCGTGACCTCGCCAGTTCCTGCCTGGGGTGCGGTCCATAGAAAAGTACCGTTGTCAAGATCACGCGAAGACAGATGAATACCGTTGGTTTCACCGCTAGTATTATATATTTGTGTATTCGTGCCCGCCTCAATAAGACCCGCATTCTCGGAGCCGCTACCTATCCTGCAGCTGCCATTGAACTGCTTGATGGAACTTCCGCCGTTATGTGAAATGGTTATAGTATATGTCTGACCGGGGACATATTGGGTTGGAAAGCCGCTTATCTCGATTGTTCCACCAGAACCGCCATGACAGGAAGAAGCGCAGTTCCCTTTTGAGCCAGGTGCGCCTGAGTATCCCGTATACGTAGTGCGGGCGTAAAGATTTATGGTTAATGTAACCAATGCCAGGGCGACAAAAGCCGTCTTGAATATCTTTCTCATGTAAGTCCTCCTAATCCTGATGATGCTGATACTTTAGTAAAATAATAAAGTAAATTTTAATCATTAAACAAGGATTTTTTCTGTCCAGTTAATAAATTTGTTCGATTCATGGATGATGAGCAATAGATTTACTTATTTTGGGAAAGCAAGTGAATCAATGCGGCGAGCTATATCTTTCAAAGACAGGCAGGCATCAAGTATCGGCTATTTGGAATTTTTGAAGCGGCTTTTGGCTTCCTGAATCACGGTCAAAGCTTCAGATTTCTCTCGCCAGCCCTCGACTATGGTCTTCTTATTCTCGAGTTTTTTGTAGATTTCAAAAAAGTTTTCGATTTCCATGAGAAGGTGCTCGGGAACATTCTCGAGTCCTGAAATATTATTCCAGTTGGGATCTCCTGAGGGCACGCAGAGGATCTTGTGGTCGATCCCTTTTTCATCCTCCATTTTGAAAAGACCTATAGGATAGCAATCAATATGACATCCCGGAAATGTGGGCTCGGTCACCAGGACAAGCGCATCCAGGGGATCACCGTCTTCAGCTAAGGTTGAGGGGATGAAACCATAATCACTCGGATAATGAACTGCAGAAAAGAGCATCCGGTCAAATTTGATATGACCGCTTTCTTTGTCGAATTCATATTTATTGCGGCTTCCCATCGGGATTTCAATTATAACTTCCAACCTATTCTTCTTATTGTTTTCATCCATGTCAATCTCTTAGTCTGGCCTTGAACCCCCTGATATCAAGGTGCACAAATGGCCATAGATAAGCTTATAATATTATTCAACGCGGTGAACAATATTTGACCAGTAAGCAATATTATCTACGATAATGAATTATAAAAGACCGTTAAATCTCTACTCATCCATCCTTTTGGATTAATTTCTTATGAGGACGAAATCCGACAGAAAAAGCTGCCCCGCTATTACTATATCCAAACTTGTCCAGTATTCTAATTCTCCGCTCGACAGTAATCCGATGCTGTATTCATGAATTGTCTTTCAATAAATCTGAGACTATCCGATAGGCATGGGCAACGGCCGGAAAACACACGTTCATAGCTATATCGGAATTCATGAGTTTCTCGCTATCCAGGTCTTTGGTTAAATCCAATCCGGTTAATTCCCGACAATAAATGGTTTTCATTTCTTCCTCAAAACGGCGGCGAAATTCTCGAGCGATTTCGGCTGTCGCCAGCCATTCCTCAATACTCGTACTTTGTTTTCGAACAATGCCGATGGCCATCGCCGCACCAATTACCGCTCCGCATACGCTACCACTGTTGCCAATTCCGCCGCCAAAGCAGGTGGCGATCTTAGGAATCAGATCGTTTTCAATGTTGTAATCCCGGCACACGGCCAGGAGTACGGCTTCGGATCAGACATGACCCTCTTGCATAATCCTGGCGGCTGAGTTTTGCTCCATATATATTCTCCTTTGATGTTATATTGATCTATATTACGTGATTTTTATCTTGATGGCAATAATAAAAGATAGGGTTGACGAGACGAGTTCATCAAATGGACTATCCAAAATGTGGCCTAAGTCATGGCATTTTTTTGAGGAATAGGTCTGTATTCCGAATAATATGTTGATCCCGTAAATATCCGCGAGTTCAGTTTTACATGGCTGGCAAAGATGCTCTGAAATGGGAATACAGTATGGTCACCGGGCTATTTTATGAGTAGCGTTGGTTTAGACGAAAAGACCATCAGAAAATACGTGGAATTCCAGGGCAACTCCGTGATGAGTCGTAATTTTCGAGGGGCGTTTGGCAAAGCCGAAAAGAATCCAGGCGTTAGCCGGGGAAATTATTTTGTCAAGCCGGATTTCTGAGAAAACGAGAGATGCTTATATCAAGGACAGGCATTATATGGCTTAATAATCATTGGCCGCATTTCATTATGTGAAATATCAATCGTTTAACGTCATTTTCTAATTGATTTCCAGAATGAACTTGCATTTGTCCATTAAAAATCATTATTTAGGGATTGTTAATGTCCATGCGACATTTATGCCGTAGTTTTGGCTGGGGAGAGATATATGTCTGTTATTACAGTTTTCAGCGCATCCTATTGCCATGGCGAAGAAATTTCCAAACTGCTGGCTGAAAAATTGGGGTACCGTTTTGTATCATCCGAAGTCCTTGAGATGGCATCGGATGAATTCTCAGTCTCCAAAGAAAAACTCATGGCGGCCATGACCGGTTCGTCTTCCTTTCTTGGTAAAATCCTGGAGGATAGAGACCGTAATGTAGCATATATCAGGGTGGCCGCAGCGAAGCTGGCAAGCGAGGATAATCTGGTTTATCTTGGGTATGCCGGCCTTCTGCTGCCAAAAGAAATCTCCCATATTCTGCGGGTCTGCCTGGTAGCCGAAAGCGATTATCGGGTTAAAAGAGCGCGTGAAAAAGAGGACATCTCTGAAGATAAAGCAGAATCGATTATTAAAAAAGACGATGATCAACGTCTGAACTGGACGAATTATCTCTATAATGTGGTTCCCTGGGATGAATCCCTGCATGATATCATTTTGCCCATGCATACATTGAATGTTAATGATGCGGTGGCTCTGATAATTGAGAATGCACAGAAGAACATTGTCCAGACCACACCTCAATCAAAAAAAGCGATGGGGGATTTTGTTCTGGCGGCAAAGGTCAAGCTTCTGATGGTGGAGAAGAAAGAGAATGTTGACGTTTCAGCTGAGAACGGCAAGATCATTATCACACTTAAGAAATATGTTATGCGTCTCGAGCATCATAAAGATGAACTGCGCAAAATTGCGAGGAAGGTGCCCGGCGTCGAAGAGGTCGAGTTTAAAATCGGCCCCAAATTTAGAATGCCCAAGACTTATCCTCCCGTCGACCTCGAGACTCCCAAAAAGACTTTGCTGGTTGACGATGAAGTGGAATTTGTCCAGACCCTTTCTGAAAGGCTGCAGAGCCGCCAGATTAAATCCTCTGTAGCATATAATGGTGAAGAGGCGCTGTCGGTTGTGGAAGAAGATGCACCTGAGGTAATGGTACTGGATTTGAAGATGCCCGGTATTGACGGGATAGAGGTTTTGCGACGCACCAAGGAAGATCATCCTGAGACCGAAATTATAATCCTGACCGGACATGGTTCGGAACGTGAGAAGCAGCGGGCCCTGGAGTTGGGCGCGTTTGCGTACCTCGAAAAACCGGTTGATATAGATGTTCTGGCAGAAACAATGAAAAAGGCTTACGCCAAAGTAAATCTCTCGAAAAAGTCAGATGAGACCAAGGATTAATCATCTGGTATTGAGAATATTTCAATAGAATGTGCGCTTTGATGGCAGAAACGCGCTTTCGGATATTTTTTTGATCAAATATTATGAGACTTTCTGAAGAGTGGTTCAAGAAAGATCTGGATTCTGTACAGGATCAGGATAAACTCTTTCAAGAAGGACGGTTCCGGTACCGTCGCCTGAGAAGGTACTCGATCTTCCTGACCGCACTCGTTGCCATCACACCCCTGATAATCATGACAATCATCAACTCCCATCAATACCAGAAAGCATTGAAAGCAGATTTAATCTATCCGATCTCGCGACAGACCTCCAATACCAGGCGTTCACTGGAATCATTCATTGAGGAGAGAAGGGCGGCCTTGGATCTTATCATTAAGGAAAAAAACTACGAGGAGCTTTACGATCATGATAAATTGGCCAATACTCTCAGGCATCTGAAAGAATCAATCGATGGTTTTATAGACCTCAGCCTGATAGACTCCCGGGGCAACCAGGTCGCCTATGTGGGTCCCTATAAACTGGAGGGCAAGAACTATCGCGATCAGGACTGGTTTCATGAGGTCAGCATAAAAGGGGTGTATGTCAGCGATGTTTTTCGGGGCTACCGGGATCTTCCCCATTTTGTGATTGCGGTACTGCATGAAAGGGCCAATGGCGATTATTACATTCTTCGAGCTACAATTGATAGTGACATGCTGTACAGGAAAATTCTGTCTCAGATCCTGCGGCCTACAAGTGACGCTTTTCTGATAAATAAGGACGGTATCTTGCAGACCCCCTCCAGTTATCACGGTGATATCCTGGAAAAATCTCCGATTCCGGTGCCGCCGTATTCGCCTCACAGCGAGGTGCTGGAGCAAAGGGATTCTACCAATAATTTATATGTGCTTGGATACGCTTTCATCGAAAATTCACCCTTTATTTTGATAGAAATAATCCAGCCGGAAGCATTCATGCAGAACTGGTTAACGATCCGCAACAATCTCGTCTGGTTTCTTGGCATAAGCATCATCGTGATCCTGATCGTGATCGTCTGGGGCTCATTCCACATGGTCGACAAAATCCGCGAGGCCGATGCGAAGCGCATCAAAATCCTCCATCAGGTCGAGTATACGAATAAAATGGCCTCGATCGGAAGGCTGGCCGCAGGAGTCTCTCATGAGATCAATAATCCCCTGGCAATTATAAATGAAAATGCGGGCATGGTAAATGATATACTTTCGGTGGGCAATGATTTTCCGATGCGGGAAAAGGTCACTAAAAGCGTAAATTCAATACTCAAAAATGTGGAACGTTGCAGCCGTATTACCCATCGGCTCCTGGGCTTTGCGAAACGGATGGAGACGAAGATTGAAACACTTGATCTCAGGGAATTGATAACTGAGGTCCTTGGCTTTCTTGAAAAGGAAGCTCTACATCGTAATATCAAGATAAATACAAATTTCCCGCAAGACCTTCCCGGAATCCAGAGTGACAGGGGGCAACTGCAGCAGGTCTTTCTGAATATCCTGAATAATGCTATCGATGCCATCTCGGAGGGGGGCGAGATAGATATTAATATAGAATTGCGAAAAGACAATAAAATAGATGTTATAATAAAAGATACAGGCCGCGGAATCTCGAATCAGGACCTGGAAAGAATCTTCGAACCATTCTTCAGCACCAAAAAAGAGCATGGCACCGGACTCGGTCTTTCAATTACTTATGGAATTGTGCAAAAGCTGGGCGGACAGATTCGCGCCGCGAGCAAATTACGTGAAGGGACAACTTTCACGGTCACACTGCCAATCGAAGCATCTTTTGCTGAGGAGTAGATATGGCTGATCTGGAAATTTTACTGGTTGATGATGAAGAGGAACTTGTCTCCACTCTTGCCGATCGGCTGGAATTTCGAGGCTATCATGCCGATGCGGTCCTGAGTGGGGCTGACGCAATCAAGAAAATGGGACAGACAAGCTATAATGTGGCGGTCATCGATGTCAAGATGCCTGAAATTAACGGCATCGAGGTTATGAAGATGATGCTGAAATTGCAGCCCGATATAAAGGTAATTCTTATGACCGGCCACGGTTCTACAGAGGAAGGTGAGCGTGGCATGGCTGAGGGGGCCTTCGACTATATGGTGAAGCCGATCAATATCGATATTCTGATATCAAAGATAAAGGCCGCTTTAGGCATAAAAGAGAATTAGAATATGCAGAGTAAAGGCCAGAGAGATACAAAGTCTGAAAGTCTGGAATTCTTCGGATCGATTACCGCCAGTGTCACACATGAATTGATGAACGTAATTGCGATCATCAACGAATTAACAGGTTTGCTGGACGATATGAGATATTCTGCGGAGCAGGGCCAGATAATTGAAGGCGACAGGCTGGAAAGCCTGCATGAGCGCCTCGCCAGACAGGTAAATCGCGGTGAAAAGATAATAAAAAGGTTAAACAAATTCGCGCATTCCGCAGACCACGAAATGACAGCATTTGACTTGAATGAGGTTCTCCTGAATCTGGTCGGGCTCATGCAAAGGCTGGCCGATATGAAGAAGATTCGGCTCATCCATGAGCCCTCTCCGAATGAGCTGGCCTGCATCGGAAATCCGTTTGAATTGCAGCACCTGATCTTTCGCTGCAGTCGGATGCTGCTGAATACCGCGAAAGAAGATTCGACAATGAGTCTGGAAGTGCAGAAACAGGAGGACCTTTATGCTATCACTGTGTTCTGCTCTGACATATCAGATCGAGGTCCTGATCCGGATGACCTGGCGCTTGTAAAGGATTTGGCCGTTATTCAGGGATGGACTTTACTTTCTAATAGAGAGGATGGAAAATTCTCGTTTATTCTTACTATCCCCGTCACACAAACTCCTGAAAGTGGCTGACGGGCGATAAGTTTGAATTGCAGAAATAGGATAAATTAGAATTCTCTTAATTTGAGTTGCAATAAGGAGGCCCAGGGTGGCTGAAACAAAAGTATTATTGGTTGATGATGAGGTTGAATTCACTAAGACACTGTCGGAACGTCTGGAATCGCGCGGCCTGAAAGTAGATTCCGCCAATAGTGGCGAGGAGGCCATCAAGAAAATCGGTGAATCTTCCTATGATGCCATATTCCTCGATCTGGCTATGCCCGGTATGGATGGGATCGAGACCCTCAAGGGTCTACTGGCCGAAAATCCTGACCTCCAGGTAATTCTTCTTACCGGACACGCTTCCATAAATAAAAGTGTCGAAGCTGTGAAGCTCGGAGCCAAAGATTTCCTGGAGAAACCAGCCAACATTGATAAGCTCTTAGCCAAAATCAAGGAAGCCAGCACAGAGAGGATGCTGATCGTGGAGAAACGCTCAGAGGATGAAATCAAGAAGATCCTGAAATCGAAGGGGTGGTAGGGGGTAGATTCCACCTGCATGAGTATTTTAATGTTTTATTTTGATAAGTAAGGATAAGATTCTGATTTGATATATAAGCACCCTGCAATAGAAGTCAATGTACAGGCCCAAAATAAATGGGCTGCCGAAAAAAGACGACCTGCAACATACGGATTAGACAATGGATAAGCAGCCGGATAATAATATTTGCGACGGCCAGGGAAAGACCCCTTTGCTGCAGCGTATCTTTCCTTTTCTCGCATGGTTCAAGGGATATTCATTACCTTTCCTGCGGGCCGATTTTGTAGCCGGTCTCACCGTGGCTTTGGTGCTTATTCCGCAATCAATGGCCTACGCACAATTAGCAGGGCTGCCGGCATACTATGGTCTCTATGCGGCCTTTCTTCCTCCATTAGTGGCTTCTCTTTTCGGCTCGAGCCGTCAGCTTGCCACCGGGCCGGTTGCGGTTGTTTCGCTGATGACGGCGACCGCGCTGGAGCCCATCGCCACCGCGGGAAGTGAATCTTTCATTGCGTATGCAATTCTTCTGGCTCTTCTGGTAGGCATATTCCAGTTTCTTCTGGGATTATTCAGACTTGGTCTGGTGGTCAATTTCCTTTCCCACCCGGTCGTCAACGGTTTCACTAATGCCGCCGCCATCATTATTGCCACCTCCCAGCTCTCCAAGCTGTTTGGCGTTAATGTTGACAAAGCGGAACATCACTATATGACCGTCTATAATGTGGTCAAGGCCGCAATTGCACATACCCACTGGCCGACTCTGGTCCTGGCAATTCTGGCTTTCGCCATAATGATAGGACTCAAACGACTCAGTCCGAAGATACCATATGTACTGGTCGCAGTCATTGTCACGACAATTATCTCATGGTCAACCGGCTTTGAACATAATTACAGAACAGCATCAACAAATCTGCTCGGTGAAAAGACCAAAGGTCTGATTCAGGATTACAATGGTGCTTTGACCGACATTAAGCTCAGATCCCAGAGACGGCTCGAGTTGCGCAACCAACTGGATAGCATGAAAGATGAATATGGTGAAAATTCACCCCAAATCCTGGAAGTGGAACATCAGGTATCGCTTCTCAATGTCGAGATTGAGGAATTGAAAGAGAAGGTCAAACATGACCGAAATCTGCTCAGGGAGGTTATTTTCAGGGCCAGTGAAAATCCTGACGGGAGCCTGATATTTTGCAATACCGAAAATCTTCTACAGGGCAGGGAATATGGTCACCGTAACTGGCAACTCAAAGTAGGAAATGGCGAGTTGGATATGTCCTCTCTGGTATTCGTGGGCGGAGGAGCAGTGGTGGGTAAAATTCCTGCAGGGCTGCCGGGATTTAAAATGCCCAGGCTGGATTTTAAAGTCATGCTCGATCTTTTCCCCATGGCAGTAATAATTTCTTTATTGGGATTCATGGAGGCGATATCAATTGCGAAGGCCATGGCAGCCAGAACCGGACAAAGGCTCGATCCCAATCAGGAATTAATCGGCCAGGGATCAGCGAATATTGTGGGATGCCTGGGTCAAAGCTATGCGGTATCAGGTTCATTCTCGCGCTCGGCAGTTAATCTGCAGGCGGGTGCAATCTCGGGTTTTTCAAACGTCATTTCCAGCATATTCGTGATGATTACACTGCTCTTGTTTACGCCGCTTTTATATCATCTTCCACAGTCGGTTCTGGCGGCGATCATTATGATGGCTGTAATCGGACTTATAAATGTGAGCGGTTTTATACATTCTTGGAAGGCACAGAAATATGACGGGGTGATTAGCGTCATAACATTCTTTTGTACATTGGCCTTTGCGCCCCATCTCGATAGAGGAATTTTAATCGGTGTGGGATTATCCCTCATTTTATTCCTATTGCGAGGAATGCGACCGAACATCGCCATGCTGGCAAAACATCCCGATGGAACGTATCGAAATCGTGAACGCTTCGGGTTGGCTCAATGCCGCCATATTGCTGTGATTCGCTATAATGGATCATTGTACTTTGCCAGCGTCAATTATCTCGAAAGACAGGTTCTGGATGTGGTCGCATGCATGCCGGAATTGAAGCATGTGGTGATTGTGGGTAATGGTATCAACGAACTTGATGCTTCCGGAGAGGATATGCTTTCGCACCTGACCGACAGGCTGCGCGAGGCCGGTTACGATCTTTCTATTAGCGGGCTAAACGACCATGTGCTTGATACCATGCGAAGAACTTACCTATATTACAAAATCGGTGAAGATCATCTATTCCGAAATGCCAATCGGGCCATCTCCGCAATACATGCCAGCGCCCATAAGGATTCCGATGAAAAGCGTTGCCCTCTACTCGAAGTCGTACATGATGATACTTAAACAACTTGGAATCTAAAGCCATAGGGTCCGATTTAAGCCGACAACATCCATTATGATGCTTGAAAATACTGAGACCTCTTCGATAATGTATAATATTCTCTGAGAATGTCATCTTGTTATAGTCCTATTTGTACAGGAATGCTTCTGATTTTGAAAACCTGCTTATTAACGATGCAAAACATCTATCGGTTGAAATAAAAGACGGGCCTAAAAGACGAGTTCAAGCGCTCGAAATCGGAGAAAGGATGGGGGAATCAGGGACTGTTGAAAAGATGATAGAGGATGGCGACCTGTTCGAAGTGAACTATAATAGGGAAACCTATTTGATGCCCGCACACCTCAAACATTACAGCAACTGTTCCTGAAAAGCTGCCGCCCGTCAAGGAGCGACGGTTAACGGCTCCGAACTCGCTTCAGACGTATCGGCCGATTTTGCAATCTTCAGATTCACCGGTTCCAGGGACTTATGACAGGTTGAACAATGCCCGAGGTTTGGTTTATTCTGTTTGATTCCTTCTTTTTCATGGCACTCGATACAGTTCTCGTGCATGGCGCTGCGATAGGGGCTGGCGCTCGCCAGCTGGAGTCTGGCATAGGGTTCATTCCCGATTTTCATGTCCTCCTTGTGGCACTCGGTACATGCTTTCGCATTAGAGGCTGTATTTGGCATAGAGGGATTATGACATCGTGAACAAGAATGATTTTTGGGATGAAGGCCTTCCAGTTTCTCCTTTTCCGCCACCAGCTGCATATGGCCGAAGTGGTCGAATATGTCCGCCGAATCGAGCATGTTCGAGTGGCAGCGGTAACAGGGGGTGGCATTGTCTCTGGGCATGGCTATATGATGGCATCTCTGACACGATTGCTCTTTACCCAGCCGATTTTGATGATCCACATGGGGAAATTCAGTTTTGACACCATCCCGGTTTCCGTCGATGCGCAGAACCTTTCTCATCTGATCAAGCCCAATAGCCGGTTTGATTTTACCATCGGCAATATCGTTTCCCTTAAATGGTGGATAGAACAGAAGCCATGCCAGTGGAATCGCTATAACAGCGATCAGAGTTACTCTTTGCAGGCCGCTCATCAGGACCGTATTCCAGACGTGCGATAATTTATCGAAGGCGTAGGTGAAAATGTCCGACTTTTCCATGCGCCGTCTCCAGCTTTCATCGAAGATAGGAAATCGCTCGGAGATGAACATGAACACCAGGGCCGCTGCAGCGATAACTCCCAGACTTAAACCCCACTCTGCCAGTGAGGGGAAATAGGGCCGGCCAGTATCATGAAAGTAACCAAAAATACCTACGTCCATACGGTTCAATACGAGTCCGAAGGATGCCAGGAATGCTGCGGTTCCAAGTCCGGATGGAGAGCGCCTGACCTTTGGTATGGATACCAGAATTATGGGCAGAACTGCGGCTATAAACAGTTCAAACATGAACAACCAGCTTTCCCAGGAGCCATTCAACAGGAGCGCAAGTTCTCCAGCCCGTGCCAGATCGACAAACTTCAGTATCAGGTATACTCCCAGCATGGATGAAGCGATAATCCCGACGAGCACCAGATTCTTCATCTGCGGTGTCACGAAAAACCTAGAACCGTTGGACTTAATACCTGAATCCATGCGTAATCCGTAGATCGGATCGGGATCATAAAGGCGGGCGTATGCGATCCGCACAAATATGACAAACATCAGTCCCGCGGCCATAGCCGAGATTATGAAGAATAACGGCAGCCAGGCCGAATACCATAATGCATGCAGACGCAGCGGTGTTACCAGAAACAGGGATCCCAACGAGGAATGATGCAGGCTCGATAATGTAATTCCCACAACAACCACTCCAAACGCTATCCTGTGCAGCCAGTGTGACAGCTTTTCGGCCCCAAATCGTTTGAGTATCGTAGGGCTCAATTCAATAGTGGTCACTGTGAAATACAGCATCACGCACCAGAATACTTCGAACAGGAATGAATGCTCGTTCCACATCACCACAGGATGCCAGAAGCGGTGCGGCAGTCCGATATCGAAAAGAAGCGCCAGGCAGGATG
>JABAHP010003917.1_pt1 | contig 29864 bp, 24 predicted proteins | sample 7062081 | NCBI WGS metagenome assembly JABAHP01 (sample SAMN14534357, study PRJNA622989) | marine sediment metagenome | biome: marine biome [ENVO:00000428]; feature: marine pelagic biome [ENVO:01000023]; material: deep marine sediment [ENVO:00002113] | place: India: Gulf of Kutch | collected...
GGAGCACGTCATCTCCGTGCAGGGGAAGGTCATCTAGGCCTCACTCGGTCCAACCGTCAGTTCCCGTGGGGCTGGACCATGAAGACCAGGAACACGAAGACGCCCATGAGGAAGTACATGATGGCGATCTCCCTGTTCGTCAGCTTGGCCGGGGGGGCGTTGTCGCCCAGCTTCCTGATGAAGCCTATCCTCCCGAACAGCCATGCGTGGGGTCGGGCGGTGATTAGCTGCTCCCGGTTCAACCAAAGGGGCAGGGCCCAGAGGACGAGCACTATGAGGGACACGTGGTCGGCATTATCCCACTGCCAGAACCAGTCGTTCCAGACCACGGGGAAGGAGGTCCACATGTTCTCCCAGCCGTAGGCCTTCCCCGCCACGTACATCCCCAGGGGTATCGCGGCGATCAAGAACACCAGCCAGGTATGGACCGCGACGGTGCGGAAGGGCCTGTTGGTCGATAGGGCACGCTTCCATCGGTTGGGGTCGTCCGCCCACCTGGTCCCGAAGAACAGGGCGATGCCCGCTAAGAGTCCCACGATGCCGAACATGTAGGTGGACGCGATCATGAAGGCCACGTGGGTCCAGAAGATCGGGTCCTCGTAGAGGGCCGCGATGTTCGGCGGCGGCCCCGGCGGTTCTGGGGGCTCGACCTCGATGGGGACGTAGGTGTAGGTGAAGGTCACGGTGAAGGAGTTGCCAGGGTCGACGGTACCGATCCTCCCCAGGGGTCCCAGGGGCGTCATGCCCGCCTCGACGCAGGTCACGGTGACCGTCCAGTTGCTGCCCAGGTCGTCCCCGTCCAAGGAAACCGATATCGGTCCGCCGGATGCGGAGTTGTCCGCGTAACCTCCCAGGTCGTCCTCAACATGAAGGCCAAGGGTGTCTGGGTTGGAGCTAGAGCCCTCGTCGTCCGACCAGGACAGGGTGACCTCTACAGAGAGTATCTCGAGCTCAGGGTAGTCGAACTGGATGTCGACGACGGAGCCTGCGGCGTTCTGGTCGGGGTTGTCCACGTATCCATTGGCCGTCTCGGTATCCGTCACAGGGTCCTCGGCCGATACGGACAAGAAGGCGCCTCCGCCCGCGATGAGCAGGGCGAACACGACCGTGAGGGCGAATATGACCCGGGGACGCATGGCCAGGTCCAACCTCAACCTGGTATTTAACGATTCCCGAATGATGATTTAGGCCCCACCCCTCTCTTCCTAAGAATCCCCACCCTCCTTAGACAAAACCTATATCTACGGTGTCGAAGATAGCACGCTGGACCATGTCCTGGAAGGGTGCGGGAGCCGGCATGTCCATCACGCTGTTGCTCGTGGTGTCGATGCTACCAAGCTCAGCCTCGGCCCTCGACTCGTCGTACCTTGACCTATATCCGTCGTACGACGAGGTGATCGACGAGATATTCCTCATGATGGACGAGCACCCTGACATCGTGATGGTCGTCTCCATCGGGGTGACCCACGAGGGAAGGGAGATATGGGCGGTCAAGGTCTCCGACAACGTGGCCGAGGACGAGGACGAGCCCGAGGTCCTGCTCACCGCCCTCCATCATGGGAAGGAATGGCCAGGGCTCTCGGTGGTCATGGCGACCCTTCGTCAGCTGGTCGAGGGCTACGAGCACTCCTGCTGCGACCTGGACGGTGACGGCTTCCTGGAGGGCGACAACGACCTGGACGGCATGGTGGACGAGGACCCCTACAACGGCGTGGACGACGACGGCGACGGCCTCCTGGACGAGGACTGGCCCGAGGCGCGCATCTCATGGCTCGTTGACAACCGGGAGATCTGGATCGTCCCCTTCGTGAACCCCGACGGGTACGAGTACTCCCGGGAGCTGTTGGCCAGCGGTGCGACCTCCGAGGACCAGCTGTGGCGTAAGAACCGGGAGCCGAACTACCAGGACTGGGGCGGCGCCGAGGGCCTGACCTACGGCGTGGACCTCAACCGCAACTACGGCTTCCACTGGGGCGAGCTGGGGGCCCAGAGCTATATGGACTCCCGCGCCGAGGACTACATCGGGCCCGTGGACAAGGCGGACGACGATGGCGATCGTCGCATCAACGAGGACAACATGGACAACATGGACAACGACGGCGATGGCCTGGTGGACGAGGACGGCCGTGGCGGTTTCACGGCGGCCGAGACCCTGGCGATCAAGCAGATGGTCGAGGACCATGAGTTCACGTTGGCACTCCACATGCACACCTTCAAGGGAACCATTTACTGGCCCTGGATGTTCACCCTGCAGCTGCCGGAGGACGAGGAGACCTTCGAGCGCATCGCCAGGGAGATGAACGTATTCAACGGCTACGAGTTCCGTGACATGGACGACCGGAACCAGCAGACCTACAGCCGTCACCCGCCGGTGGACGGGGACAGCAACGACTGGTTCTACGGCAAGCACGGCGTCATCTCGTACACCATCGAGCTGGGCTGGAACATGTTCATTCCCGGTGAGTCGGAGCTGGAGGGCATCGTGGCCGAGAACATGGGCGCGAACCTGGTGGCCATCGAGGAGGCCGACCATCCCCGCAGGATGCCCGTGGAGCTCAACCACACGCCCCTGCAGGACACCACGTCAACTGGCTCCCGGGAGGTGACCGTCCGTGTCTCGGGTGGGGAGATAGTACCTGGCGGCCTCGAGCTTTGGTACAGGGTATCCGAAGGTCAGTGGAGGTCCATGGTCATGATGGCCGACGCCGCCCGTGGTGGCTACGCCGCCGAGCTGCCCGAGGTCGCCGAGGGCTCGAACGTCCAGTACTACTTCGTTGCCCGCAGCGTCTCCCAGGGAACGACCCACCTGCCCGCCTACGGCCCCTACCAGGTCTTCGAGTACCAGGTGAGCGGGCCTTCATCGTCGTTGTCGGCCGGGGCGATCTGGCCCTTCATAATAATCATCGTCGCCCTGGGCGTGGCCTACATCTTCAGGCAGCGCCTGCGGCCCATGGTGAGGCGGGGGCTGGAGCTGACCCGGCTCAGGCGGGTCGAGGGCGCCTAGGCCAAACCACACTACAACGTTTATTAACGCCCACCGGATAACCAGGCACGAGGAGCCCGGAGGCATGTACCAGCCACGCGCCTACGGAGTGACCTCTGGTGGTGCATCTTGATGGCTTGGACCTCTGACGTCCTGTTCGTGGATGGCCTGTACAAGCACTTCGACAAGGTCAAGGCGGTGGACGGCCTCACCTTCGGGGTCAGGCCCGGAGAGATATACGGCCTCCTCGGCCCCAATGGCGCTGGGAAGACCACCACCATCAAGTGCGTCCTGGGACTGCTGGAGATGCAGGCTGGAAGCATCTATGTCCTTGGCGACGACCCCATCGAGAGCCCCGAGAAGGTGAAGACCAACATAGGCTACGTGGCAGAGGAGCCCCTGCTTTACGGTTCCCTCACCCCCCGGGAGATGCTCAACTTCATCGCCTCGGTCAGGGGCCTGGACGAGGAGGTGTCCACGGAACGCGCCCGCCGCCTCATCACGTCGCTGGACGCGACCAAGTACTACGACTCCCTGATGGAGACCCTCAGCCGGGGCAACAAGCAGAAGGTCCAGCTCATCGCCGCGCTGCTGCACGACCCCCGCCTCCTGATACTCGACGAGCCCCTCTCCGGCCTGGACGCCAAGTCCTCCAAGGTTGTCAAGGAGATCCTGGAGCTCCACGTGGAGCACGGGGGCTCGGTCCTCCTCTCCACCCACATCATGGAGCAGGCCCAGACCCTGTGCGACCGCATTGGCATCATCAACCGGGGTCGAATGGTGGCCGAGGGCACCTTGGATGAGCTCCGGGAGCTGGAGCACACCGCGGGGGCCTCGCTGGAGGACGTCTTCCTCAGGCTCACGGAGCAGGACCAGGCCGTGAAGGAGACGATCCAGAAGTTCAGGGACGCATACAAGGAGCAGAGGAACTGAGGTGGAAAATGCCTCCCGGATACAGGTCGGGACGAAGGCGCCAGGCAATCATCCTAGCGTTCCTGCTCCTCCTGGCCACGGTCGTCCTCGTCCTCCCGTCCGCAGCGGCCCAGGGCGAGGACGGGAGGACCCCCCACCTGCCTATCCACATCGAGGGGGACTTCCAGCTGGACACCTTCTTCGCCGGCGCAGGTACCGACGGCCTGACCCCCGCGACCGCCCACGTCATCGAGGGCATCGAGATCGATGGGACGGATGAACTGGGGAACTGCATATACCTCTCCAACACCACCCGTTACCTGGTGATAAGGAATTGCACGCTTTGGGACCCGACCCCGGAGGGCGATGGCGTCGCGCTCAACCTCCAGACGTGCTCCAACGTGACGGTCCTGAACTGCGACTTCCCCGGCACCAGGAAGGGTATCCAGGCATACGAGTGCGAGTCGGTCATGTTCTCAGGGAACAGGGTCCACAACCAGTCCTACCTGGGGATCATCGTGGAGAGGAGCTCCGACGCCATGGTCTACGGAAACCGACTGGACAACAGCAACGAGTCGATAATCGCGTACCGGTGCGACAACACCACGGTCGAGCTGAACCGGGTGACCAACAGCAAGGTGGGCATAAGGGTCACCGCCTCCCGGGACTGCTTCGTCTACGACAACGAGGTCACCACCTCCTCCGACGGTGGTATCAAGGTGCAGAGGTCCAGGGGCTTGATAATCGTCAGCGGTAACAAGGTCCAGGACAGTCGTGTCGCGGGGATAAACGTGGCCAACTCGGAAGGGGTGGAGGTGCTTGCGAACGAGGTGAGGGCCACCCGCCCGGGCGTCTACCTCTACGACGCCGAGGGATGCCTGGTCCAGAACAACAACATTACCGACGGTGACATCGGCGGGATACGCCTGGTCGACAGCTTCGGCAACACGCTGTCGGACAACGAGGTCATCTCGAACTGGCAGTACGGGATGGACCTCACCGGCTCAGACTCCAACGACATCGTGGGAAACCGGATCGTCAGCCACGAGCGGGGCATCCGGCTGTACAGGTCCTCGGGAAACCTGATCGAGGACAACAGGCTCTACAGCAACTGGTGGGTGGCCATAGACGGGGACCTGGACGACAACACGATCCGGGACAACGACATGAGGGCGAACAGTTGGCTCCGCGGCATACTGGCCCTCATAGGGGGCCTGATAGTGCTGGGCGCCTTCTACGGAACGTACTCTTGGACGCGGAGACGGCGGAGGGCGAAGGAGGAGAAGGACCGGATCGTCGTCCGCAGGAGGTTCCCCTCGGGACCGAAGGCCCTATGGCCTATGAGCAAGGTCATGTGGGACGAGGACTTCTTCAAGGCCCAGCTGGCGACGGCTGGACCGCAGAGGGAGGACATCCTGCGCAGGTACCAGCAGAACATCGCGGCGGCCAAGCAGATGCAGTACTTCGCCGTGGGGACGATGTCGGTCATGCTGGCCTTCATGGCCGTGCTCCCCCTGACCGGCCTGCTCAACATCATCACCATCGACGTGACCGCCGACAACGTCAACGACGTGCTCTTCGCCTCGTCCGTGGGCGTATCGGTCTACTACCTGATGACCTTCATGATCCTGCTGGTCTTCGGCCTCCTGTTCACCGCCCAGCTGATGAGGGGTGAGATATTCAAGCTCCTCGCCACCCTTCCCGTGGAGAGGAGGCACAGCAGGAGGATAGTGCTCTACCTGCTTATGAGGATGTACGGCGCACCCCTGGTGGTGGTGCTCCTGGCCTTCCCCGTGGGGGGCCTTATGCTGACCTGGTCCCCGGTGTTCTTCCTCACGGCCCTGGCGGTCAACGGCCTTTACCTGGTGTTCGTCAGCTACATGCTCATCCTGATCGCCGAGGCCACGGGCAGGAGGGTGTTCTCGGCCAACGCGTCGAAGTCCGCCACCGCGATGAGGTTCCTCATCATGGCCGGCTACCTGATATCGATGATGATGCTCTTCGCCACCATGCAGTTCTTCGTCCGTTACATATCGGGGCTCTTCGACGCCGCCAAGGAGGCGGGCGGTAGCGGCGAGGCGGTGAACATGGTGGCCTCGCTGGTCCCGTTCCCGTTCTCCGGCTCCTACCTGCTGTCCATGTCCCTGGTGCCGTTGGGCGAGGTGCCGTTGGGGGTGGTGGTCACCACCGTGGTGGGGTTCGCCCTCATGGTCGGCTTCGTCATGGTCCTCAGGGGGCGGGCGAACCGTATGCTGAACAGGGCGGCCAGCGGCGTCGAGCCCGCCGGTGGAGGTCCCGGTCAGGTGGCGACCGCCGAGGACGTCAGGGTGGTGACACGCCCCCTGATGCCGGCCTTCATGCGCAACGGACTCCTGGTCACCAGCCGGGACCAGGGGGCGGTCCTGTACATCATCATGCCTATGCTGTTCCCTCTCATCGCCATCGTGCCGATGGCCGCCGACACCGGTCAGCCCGGGCTCAACGACGCCATCGTTCCCTTCCTGATGTACATGGGCATCATGCCCTTCCTCATCAACCTCGCCCTGTCGTCGGCGGATGCCAACGTGGGAGGGTTGCTGGGGTCCCTTCCCTACAGGGTGATGGACCAGTACCGCGCGAAGTGGTGGACCATCGTCGGGATAACCGTGGTGCCCGTGGCCGTCATCACCCTGATCATGGCCCCGCAGGTTGACGAGCCCGTCGAGATGGTGGCCATCCTGCTGTCGCTCGTGCCGCTGCTGATGGTGCTCGCCTCCCTCTACCTCATCACCTTCAGCCTGGCCTTCGGCACGGTGAACGGCAAGCAGACGTTCTTCATGTCAAACATAAGGAACAAGTTCGGGAAGTACGTGGGAATAATCGTTCTCCAGTACGCGATGGTCGTGCTGCCGCTGTTGGCGTTCTACATGCTAACGGGAGCAGGGGTCATCTCCTTCTGGACGGGGATCGCGGGTCTCTGGGTCGTGAACTTGTCGATGCTCCTCCTGCTCGAGCTGTCGGCGAGACGGGTCTTCGCTTGAGAGGGACCTATCCTCCCCCTCGAGGAATAAATATTCCAATGTGCCAGTATATTAAGGGCCATATTATCAATAAATAAAAATAATACCTGTCAACAACATCTCCCTGATTTATATATGATGAGTAAGAAGAATAAGGTGGGAATCCATCGAAGATGGATTGTTGATGTCGCTGTCCGCAAAGGAGGAGTGTAGAGTGGAAACCAATGCCCGTACCGCAGGGACCCGCCGGGGGTGGCTCCTGCTCGTGTGCCTGATTATCGTGATCGTCGCCCTGGGACTCTCCGCCCAGGCGGAGGACCCTGTCCTCTCGCCCGATGCCGTGGAGGAGCTGGAGATAGTCCCGGAGGACTGGAGACCATCGGAGATACCGACCGAGGTCCGAAACATGGAAAGGGCCTCGATCAAGATCGAGGTCGATGTCCCGCAAGGCGAGAGGCCTGACATACAGTTGCATTCCGTCGGCGGGGCGGTCACGCCCGTCTCCAGCACAACGGTCTACGAGTACAAGTACGAGAGGGAGGTGTCCATCGACAGCGATAGCGATGGTAACCTGGAGTACTACTACTACTACCTCTACTACCTGTACTACGTCGACTACAATGACGACGGTGTGTGGGAGCTGCGCACGGGGAAGACCCTTTACCGATACCTGGTCGACAGGGACGACGACGGGAACCGCGAGGTGACCCGGTACTACTACCGGTACTGGAAGTACCTGGACGGGGACCAGGACGGTAACTACGAGAACATCTACTACTATTACTACAGTTACGGCATCTACGACTGGGATAGCGACGGGAACCCGGAGTACGCCTATTCTTACTATTACTACTACTACAGGACCGACTGGGACGACGACGGCACCCCTGAGTACCTGGCGTACCGATATTCCTACTGGTACTACAGGGACAGGAACGACGATGGCAACCGGGAGATATACCAGGGCTGGAGCCGCTACTGGGTCTACCGGGACGCCGACGAGGACGGGAACCTGGAGTATTACTACAGGAACATAAGGAGCTGGAGGTACGTCGACGCCGACAGCGACGGCAACCAGGAGTACGGCACCTCCACGGTGGACTACGAGACCTGGACCGACAGCGACGACGACGGCACCAAGGAGTACTGGGCGGCCAGGGAGTCTGCGAGCTCCTTCTTCGATCGGAACGACGACGGGAACCGGGAGAGGACCGAAAGCCGGTCGTGGGCCTTCTACCTCCGCGACTCGGACGAGGATGGAAACATGGAGTACTCCCACCGCAGCCGGTCGTACTACCTCTACCTGGACAGGGACTCAGATGGCAACAAGGAGTACGGGTACTACAACAGCCACTACTGGACCAGGGGCGACTCGAACGACAATGGCCGACCCGAGTACTATTACAGCAAGTACTCCTACTCCTACTACATCGACAGGAACGACGATGGATGGAGGGAGATTTCCCGTTCATACACCCGGGCGTACAACTACCGTGACGCCGACGAGGACAGGAACTTCGAGTACTACTACTACTACCTGAGCTCCTCATACTACCTGAACAGGGACAGCGACAGGTGCTACGAGTACGGTTCGGGGTACACGACCTACTGGTTGAGGGTCGACGCTGACGACAATGGCAAGCCGGAGAGGAGGGCCTACACCCGTGCCTCCTGGTACTTCATCGACCGGAACGACGATTGCCGACGCGAGATCTCCTACTCGTACAGGAGGGCCTACGACCTGCGTGACGCGGATGAGGACGGTAACTACGAGTACTACATGAACGAGTACAAGACCTACTACTACCTGAACCGGGACAGTGACTGGTACTATGAGTACGGGAAGAGCTCGGGATGGCACTACTCTAGGGCGGACGCCAACGACAATGGACGACCAGAGTGGATCCGTGGCAGCAGCTGGAACTCACTTTACTGGGACCGTGACGACGACGGTAACAAGGAGTTCTACAGGTCGTTCTACAGCTCCTACTACTACAAGGACATGGACGAGGACGGCAACCACGAGTACTGGTACGTCTACAGCTACTCATACTACCGGATCGACACCGACGACGACCACAACGCCGAGTACTACAGGAGCTCGTCGAACTACCGCTACAGGATCGACAACAACGACGACGGGAACCCGGAGTATGTATACCACAGGCAGACCTCATACTACAGGATCGACTGGAACGACGATGGCATCTGGACACACTACCAGTACTCCTACAACTACTGGACCTACAAGGACGTAGACTCGGACGGCAACGCCGAGTACATGTACAGGTACGTGAACTACGCCTACTACGTGGACGCGGACCAGGACGACAACCTGGAGGTCAAGAGGACCAACTACGTCTACCAGACGTGGAAGGACGACGATGATGATGGCACGTGGGACTCCCACTACGGCGAGAGGAAGGGCGTCATCCACTACGACTGGGACGACGACGGGGTCCTCGACTACCGCCACGAGTGGGAGATCCTGACCATCTGGTGAGGATAGAAGGTACCAGGACCACACGCGAGCTTGCCGTCGCAGGACGGCTTGCCGCCCATACGGAACCGAAGGGTTGATATTAGATATGCTCCCAATGGCGGTTCGGCGGGGTCATGGGACCGCTGAGCACCATCAGGGATGAGGTCTCTTCCTCCCTCGAGACCTTCTATGGATATCCTCATCGGAAGAAGGTGTGGACAATAGTCCTTCTCGGTCTTGTTCTGCATCTTGGTCTGATAGCTGTCGACCAGGCGGCCTACCACGATGTGATACCCCTCGATTACGGCAGGGGCCCCGACATTCCTGCGTGGGTCGCCAGGGGCGAGACCATCCTGGAGGGCGACCTACTGTACCGGGACGTCCGGACGGAGACGCCGCCAGTCATCAACCTGGTGATGACGGTCCCCGTGGCCGCCGGCGGCAGCCTGCTGGCGTTCCAGCTGTTCTTCACAATGTGCAACATCCTGGTCGCCCTGCTGCTCTACGAGACGATACGCCGCTGCGATGAGCGGCTGGGTGCCCTCGTGGCCATCCTCTACCTGATCAACCCGTTCACGCTGTTCCACGCCACCTTTTACACCCAGGACGAGCCCCTGGTGCTGCTGTTCTTCCTGGTCCCCCTCGCACTGATGGTGCGGGGCATGTTCTACCGGTCCGCGGTGGCGCTGGGCATCGGCATCTGGACCAAGATGTGGCCCCTCCTCCTCGCACCGATGTACATCTTTGAGCGGAGGCCCCTCATCGATAGGGCGAAGGCCATGGCCTTGATCGGAGGCGTCAGCGCCGTCATCATCGTCCCGTTCCTCCTCATCTGCCCCGAGGACTGCACCTGGTTCATCCGATTCTACCTCCTCGGCGCCGAGGGCGAAGGGAACCCCGGCTACTCGTTCTGGTCGTTCCTGGACGCAAGGGGGCTGAGGCCCCCGGGTTGGGCCATGCTAGCCCTCGTAGGTACGGCCGTCCTCGCGGGATACTGGTACGCGGACAGGAGGGGTTGGGGACGCTGGAGGACCGCGACCCTCGTTACGGTCCTGTTCTTCGTCACCTATCCCAAGATGCATAGCGGGTTCTACCTCCTCCCGATGGCGCTGCTGCTGCCATACATCGCCAACGACCTCAAGCTGTACGCGCTCACCTTCGCGATGTTCGGGACGGTGCTCGCCTCGATGAAGTTCGCCGACGGTAACCTGGACCCGTCAGGCGCGATGATCGCGGGACCCCTCCTCCTCACCCTCACGACGGACCTCATCCTCCTCTATCTCCTGTACAGGGGACCCTTCGAGCACGGTGATGTGACGATAGATTCCCACCGGAGACCGAGGGCGGTCCCCTCGTAGGGACGGCGAAGCCTTGGGCAGAACAATAAAATCCATTTGAAGAAAAAGTAAAATGAATTGGATTCATACCAATTAAAGTCATAAGTGAGAATATTATACAAATATTAGTTACTATTCATATTTTTATTACCATATGAATTATTGTTACGGTCATCATGGTTCCGTGTTACGAATCGCGGGGATCCGGATAGTCTTCAAAACTGCCGCCGGTATTGTATATTCAATCGACGATAAAAAACGTCACCCTAGAAGCACGGTCAATGCTCGTCATTTTTATTCTCCCAAACAGATATAAATAAGGGGCGGGGAGGTCCTCGGGAGGGCTGGTACGGGTCAATAGAACCCCTCCCTGTGCCCAGGACCGGGTCCCTCTCGATGGATGTACGCGTCGGGTTCCCTGGCGATCTTGATGGTCCGAACGTGGATTTCTCGATTCTTTGCCTCAACTCCCCCCTTTTCGTAGTAGAATCGGTATTCTACACTCGTGAGTGTCCCCAATGTCGTCTAACCTATGTTATACGACACAGGTTACGAGTGAGATGGGGAAAACGTGCCCGAAATGGGGGCCCATTGGTGAAAAAGGACCCATCTCACACGTGTCATCGAACGTGATCTTGGTGAATTTCGTACAGAATCCCACTTGTTCGTTGACACTCCTAGGAGTGCGGGCGCGTTTCTTCGATTCCATGGCAAATCAGGGAATCGGGCCATGTGATGACCGATCTTGCATGGACCTAGCCTGGATTCCCCTATTTTTATTCTAGAAAACATATAATAATCCTATGTCCCACGGATAGAGACGTGCAATGCGGTATTGTTCCCGTACTCTGATCCGGTCGTATCGCGAGCCGTCACCGGACCCCTCGACTTCGTAACAAGAATTGACGTCATCTTGTTATTAAATAAAAAATTACTAAAAATTACAAAAGTAAATTAAAAGATAAGAAAAATATTGGGTTAATATTTAATGTTACGGATTAAGGTGACATTATTACTATTCTATCAATCGAATAGTATTGTACTCCAACCTCGGTCATGGTTCCCTCCGACGGAGGATGGTGAAGAGGACCATCACGATCGCCATCGCCGCAACGACCACGAACACCAGGTAGAGCCACGTCGGCGTTCCCGAGGTCTGTTTCCTCTCATCGTCGTCAGGGTCCCCTGGTCCTGGCTCGACGGGGTCCTCTGGGCCATCCGGGTCCTCGATGTCGGGAATGACCATGCCCGAGACGACCTGGCTATCGGGTCCCTCCGCATAGGATGAGTAGGCCCTGATCATGTAATGGTATTGGACCCCGTCCTCGACGTCCTCGTCAACGAAGCCCGTGCCGGTCACCGTGCTCCGGAACTCGAAGTCCTGACCGTGCTGGGCGTCGTCCCTCATCCTGTAGACGTTGTAGCCCTGGAAATCGCCGCTGCCCAGCTCCTCCGGCGGTAGCCAGCTCAGGACTAGCGAGGTGTTGGTTGCCTCGGAGCTGACTGACCGGGGCGCGCTCGGGGGCAGTCCAACGGTGGTGAACGACCAGATGTGACCTGACCCACCGTTGAGCGCGTTCCCAGCCATGTCGGTGATCTCCCCCCGCAGGAGCACTGTGTACTTGGTATAGTGCTCGAACGGGTCATCCGGGGAGAACGTGACCTTGGCCAATTCCTCGTCGTGGTCGAGGGTTCCGCTGACGGGAACGCCCTCGCCATTCTGCACTAGCACATTGATGACCGAGATGGTCAACGGGTCGATGGGCTCGTCGAAGTTCACGACGACCTCCGCGTCGACCGGGACCTCGACATCGTCAGAGGTGGGCGAGGTGCTATCGACCCCCGGTGAGATGGTGTCCAGGACGACGACCAGCGGCTGAGGCACCGTCGCGACGTTCCCGGCCATGTCCCGTACCTGCCAATCGATGGTGTGGTTCCCGTCCTCGGAGGGTATCATCAGGAACCTCTCGGGCCCGAAGGCGATCCACGGGCCCCATTCCTCGCCATCGAAGGCGAACCTCATTACGTCAAGTCCCGAATGGACGTCGCGGGCGTCCATCGTGACCGTCAAGGAGGGGAGCGATAGCCTCGTCACCCCGTCCAAGGTCCCGATGACGAGCCCTTCTGGGGCAAGGGTATCGACCTTGAGGTCCAAGTCGTTGACGGGCTCGACGTTCCCGCACACGTCCCATGACCTGTAGCTGAGCTGGTGAGGACCGTCCCCTTCGACTTCTATTGGCAGGATATATTGGGTCCAGGTCCCACCGTCGAGGGACCACTCGGTCATGTCGACACCGGTCAGGTCGTCCGTCGCATCGAGGATGACCGTAACCGTGGAGACGTACCAGCCCACCGAACCCAGGGTCCCGTTGAGCACGTGGCTGGAGGATGGAGGTCGTGTGTCGACCGTTATCGAGTCGGACGCCTCGGCACGCCAGATCCCGTCGTCCCCCATGAAGCGGGCGATCACGGACCTGTCGCCGTCACCGGTGGATAGCGACCAGCTGGTGGATGCCAGGAAGGGCATCCAGTCGGTCCACGCCTCCTTCTCGTCCCTGAGGCTCATCCACACCATCCCCGGGTCAGCGTCACCGATGTCGAGGCTCAAGGTCAGGTCGGTGGAGTTGGTCATGGTGGCCCCGTCGTTGATCTCCAGGGCCACGTGGTCGCTCATGGTGGCCACCCTGGTGATGACGTCGTATGCGCCGTACGATGCGGGCCCCCAGCCGTTCCTGACCTGGACGTGGACCCTCTGGCCACCGAACGAGTCTCCGAGGACCCACTCCTTCGTTGAGCAGAACGCCTCCCACGGGGACCAGGTGCCGCCCGCGTTCTTGAAGCGCATCTCCTCGCCTTCGTTGGCGGAAACCTGAAGGTCCACGGTGGTGTCCGAGGTGAAATCGGCGTCATCATCGATCGTCAGCGAAAGGTTCCAGGGCCTGTGGTCGATGCGGAGGAAGGGGTCCCCCATCAGGACCACGTCCTTCACCCACATGTCCTGGGCGATGTTCGGGGCTATCCTCTCTATGGTGGCCCTGTCGTACTCCACCTCCAAGTTGGCGGCGAAGCCGGTGGCCAGGGACGATGCGTTGTCCCACGCCCAGTAGACCTCCCTGAAGGTGGTCCCTATGGACCGCGTGGCCGCCGCGCAGGCGAGCCCATACGGGGTGGAGAAGGCATAGTTGGCAGCCAGGTTGTCGGAGAGGAAGGAGACCTCCTCGCCATTGTAACTGCCGCCGAAGTCGCCGGCGTGACATCCCCATATCAGGGTCACCAGACCTCCCTGGGTCTCCCTTATCTTGTAAGAGGGTGCCGAACCGTTAACGTCGTCAGGCATACCCTCATAGGAGATCCAGTGACTGGCGGAGCCCGCGTGGGACCACACGGATATCAGCTCGTACCCGGGCCTCAGCGCCTCGATGTAGTCGTCGCCCGAGGTGGTGTTCGTGCAACCCTTGACCACCACGCGGTCCCCGTAGAGGGGCTTGACGTGCTTGTTCAGGATGGGATCCATCATGTTGCACTTGATGCCGTAGCCGTAGTCCATGAACAGGAGTGCCTCATCATTGTACTCCAGGGCTCCTTGGTGATACGCATGGGACCTGTCAAGCCACTCGTTCAGGGTGCCAGCGAGGACATGGTCGGAGGTCCAGAGCAGGCGGACGGCCCCGTTGAACCCCCAGTTGTTGTTGTTGTACTCGATACGGATGTTATGCCATCCCTTGGTCATGTAGACCGTGCTCATTCGCTCCCACTTCTTCCAGGTGGTCCCCGACCAGTAATCGTGGACCAAGTTACCATCGATCCAGATGCGCAGCCCCCCGCCGTGGAGGGGGGAGAGGGTGTACGTCTCCGACGCGTCGGCCTTGATGCGGCCGGTCCACTTGACGGAGAAGTCGTCATCGTCGATCTCCTGGGGCAGGTCCTCCAACCAGTAGAAGTCCAGGGTGGGGTCCACCCGGTTCATCCTCCAGTTGACCTGGTTGCGTGAGTTGTAGTAGGATGCTGAGAGACCGCCGCCGGTCCCCTGCCCGCTGGGGTCCAGGTTCTCCTCGGGCACCAGTTCCCTGGGGGGCATCACGAAGGAGGTCCAGATCTCGCAGCCGTCGTTCTCCCCCCAGTAGTGCTTGTCGTAGAGGCCGTCCCCGTTGGTATCAGCGAAGGAGCCGTCCATGTCCTCGTAGAACACGGGTATGGGGAAGATCTCGTGCTTCTCATCGGAGTGCACCATGTCCCACATGGCGAAGGGCAGGTGGCCCCAGAGGATCGCACCGGTTATGGCCTCGTCACGCCACAGCTGCTTGAGCAGTGACCGGACGGCCGCGGCGTCGCCCCAGTTGCCGGTCCTGTGGATGAACTCTGCGGAGCCACGGAGGTTGGCGTCCTCCTCGAACCTCAGCAGTTTGGCCTTGATTAGGGGGTACACGTCCTCGTCGACCAGCACTGCCACCCTCTGGGAGAGATGCGCGGGAACGGTCTGGCTGGAGGTCAGGTCATTGTAGTTGGCGTCGGTGCCCCTGAATGTGAGCGCCAGCCGTAGTTGGTCCCGTCCCTGGAGCATCATTTCCCTGTACAGCCTGCTAGAGATGGTTATGCTGGTCGTCCACTCCGTGGAGCCCAGACCCTCGAGATCGATGGTCAGGGGGACCGTCCCGATCCCGTCGACAACGCCCTTGTCGTCGAGGGTAGTGAACCGCCAGGTGAAGGAGTTGATCATGACGTCGATGTTGTTGAGCTCGCGGATGTCGAAGGTGATGTTGACGGCCTCGCCAGATGGGCCACCGAACCGGTCCACGGTGGGTCTGACGTCCAGGTACGCGGAGCTGGGATGCACCGTTCTGGAATCCGAGGAAGGCCCCTCCCCGGTGGCCCCTCCATGTAAGGAGGCATGTGTGGGGGCCACCGGGGAGAGTTGATGCTGGGAGGCGGGCAGGGCGCCGTACGTTGCACCGAGCAATAGAAGGACCATCACGAGTGTGATGGCGAGGCCCCTGTTCTTCGCGCCCTGCCCGTCCCCATTGAGGGAGGGTCGTCGCTTGCGAGGGGGGAGAATTCGTGCCCGGCCCGGTCCGAAGACCGATTCAGCTTTGGAGCCTCTCATCAGCACATGCCTCCTTGGTGGAGACAACCCTGCCTAGGATATATACCGAAATTGGTGCGTTTTGTCATGTCGGGAGGGGAAGGGGAGCGCCGACAGGGCTCGAGCTGGAACGTATAGAATCATGGGTATCCAACGTCCTGGTTCACAGGCTGAACTCGAGGATAACGCTGTTGGTCGGGATGTGGATGAGGGAGACCACGTCCCCCGTCTCCAGGGGATGCTTGAGGGAGTCGTACGCCTCGATCTCGTCGGCGGTCAATGGCTCAGGAACCTTGGAGTGGAAGATGATGTCCGCGCTCCACTCGTCGACCTCACCAGGCCTGACCGTGAAGGATGCCTTGTGGTTCCCGGTGTGCCAGGAGGGGTCCATGTAGACGTCCGTGACGAAGGAGCCCGAGGCGTCGGCGAAGCCGTGCCTGTTGGCCTCCAGCGTGCCGCCGTGAAGTATGTCCAGGTCTATCTCGTCGCCCGGCTGCAGGCCCGAGGCGCTCAGCGTGGTGCCGGTGGCGACGACCACCAGGTCGGAATCCAGGGGGATCCCGTGGGGGTCCAGGCCCACCAGCTTGTAGCCCCGGGTCCCGTCGAGCAGGAGTGAGTTGCCCGGTAGGTAGTTCGCCGTCGCCACCATCACGTCTCCGCCACTGACGCTGCCGTCACCGTCCACGTCGATGAAGAAGACGGGAGCAGTCTGGGGTCCGCCACCGGTGGTGGTGGCGATATTGTCCAGCTTCATGACCATCAGGGCGTCGGCCACGCCGTCACGGTCGTCGTCGAACATGACGTAGTTGCCGGTGGAGTCCCTGACGGCGAGCCGGAACTCCTTGAAGGGTCTCTCGTCGGAGACGTCGCTCACGTGGACGGACCACCGGTCGTTGAGCTGGGAGTAGACCACCTCGACCTCGGGCGGGTCCTCGGGGAGCTGCACGATGCCGAAGATGAACACGCTCACGATGGTCATCATCGCGGCGACGAGCACGACGAGGAGCACAGTGGCGATGGAGGCCGCCGTAGCTCTCTCGTCTTCATTAAGAAGGACCCTCCTTCTCATCGAACCCACCAATTCAACCTCATGAAGTGGGGGGATATATAAGGATTTCCTGAAAAAAGGCCTATGATTCTCGCGTTTGAAAATCAGTAAATGAGAAATCGTCGTTGTTGCCACCTTGCCAGGGTGCCCTCGGACCCATTCTTGCCCTTGCACAGGGCGAAACGGCCCTCGCGGGAAGGGGATCGTGGGCGGAAAACAGGTATCTTGGTCGCCGATCGTCAACGATATGGGCCCGAGGGATGGCCAGGGTTTAGGTCCATCCGAAAAAAGGGTCCCGGTCTCATTCATCCGAGGTCCTCACCAAGAGCCGAACGGATGGGCAACAACACCCCCTATTCATAGGATGTATGTCCGATAGTTGGCCGATATATTGGGCACTATACGATAATAATATCGTTCGTCCAGTTCTCAACTGGATAGTCAAAAATAAATAGGGTCGATTGATATCCCCCGGCCAAGGCCCCGGGTAGCGGGCATGAGGATGGGAAACACATGTCCCCCTTCATCATTGGCATCCTCGTCTTCTTCCTCCTGTGCTTAGGCATGGGCGCGCTCATCTTCTACGTCGTTCGTTCACAAGGGAGGAGGGAGTTCAAGATCTCCCGTAGGGCCTTCGCATACAGCCTTTTCATCCCCGTGATGCTCTCCGTGGTGTTCCTCGGCTTCTTCGCCTTCTACGAATATCACGAGACCCCGGAGTTCTGCGGGGAGCTGTGCCACTCGATGGGCGAGAAGTACGAGGGGTACATCGAGCCCGAGAACAACAAGATGATGATCACCCATAAGGACGAGCACGTTCCATGCACCGGTTGCCACGTTGGACCTGGATGGACTGGACAGCTGGAGGCCCTAACTGACAGCCGTTCCATGGGAGTTCATAAGCGAGGCGTTCAACCTCTATGAAATGGACGACCTGGGCGGGGCCATGCACGAGGAGCAGTGCTGGAAGTGCCACGACGGTAGCCACGCCAAAGAGCCCGGCGTCGTGTACGACGTCCTGGGAGACCCCGTCGACCCCCATACCGGAGAGGAGACCTGCTTCAATTGCCATCCGGCCCACTCCGCCGGTTTCGGCGTCAGCCTGGAGACCTGCGAGCTGTGCCATGGCCACGCCTTGGACGACTGGGACGAGTCGATGCAGCTCCACGGTGACAGGACCGGCGGCGACTGCCTGCGTTGCCACGACAGGAACCATCCCGAGGACGCCCGCGTGCCATGGGAGGAGGTGGAGGTACCCGTGGACAACGAGTTCTGCAGCGACTGCCACATGACCCAGTACACCATCTGGCAGGACACGAACACCGAGGCCTCCCACGAGCTCTACGGGGACTGCGTCGACTGCCACACCGAGCACCTCTCGAGCCACGCTTTCCACTTCGTCAACGGGGAGTACGGCGACTGCTGGGACTGCCACCCCTCGTACAACGGGACCAATGGCATACACGACCGGACAGGGGTAACCTACCTTGGGATCAGCGGAGTGGGGAACGACCTATGCGAGGCATGCCACCCCGATCAGATCGATGGCCTTGACCAGGAACCCCAGCACAGGGGCCTGGACTGCGTGTACTGCCACCAGGACCACCTGGTGAACATACGTGTGGACTTCGACCGGTGCTGGATTTGCCACGACGAGGATTCGCTACCGAGTCACACCGAGCACAACGAGGAGCTGACCGGCTGCGGATGCCACGGCTCGGGATGGACACACTAGGGAGGTGATGGGAATGGCGGATGAGAACGAGGGAGGAGGCGCCGAGGTCGAGAGGTACGGGGCCGAGGTCATCGGCGTCCACTGGCTCTTCATCATCTTCGTGTTCCCGCTGCTCATCACGGGACTGCTCATGTGGCGGGACTGGTTCACCCATGAGTTTCACATATACGGCATCAACTACCTGTTCCCCAGCTTCGAGGGCCAGGAGGAGGTGCACATGTTCACGGGCCTCGCCGTCCTGGCCCTGGGCGCGGCCCACCTGATGACCCACTGGGGCCAGAGGGAGAAGCCCATCCTGCCCAAGAACGTGGGCGTGGACGTGGCCGCCTCCGTGCAGGCGATATTCTACATATTCCATCTGTCGCCCAAGCCCGAGAGGGGAGCGGGCGAGAAGTACAAGCGCAACCAGCGCATGACGTACATCGCCACGGTATACGTGCTGTCCCTCTGTGGTCTCACCGCCGTCCCGCTCCTCTTGGGCTGGGTCAACGAGATGACCGAGATCATGCACATCATCGCAGGGCTGCTGCTCGTCTTCCTGGCGGGCTACCGGATCCTGTACCTCATCAGGACCCATGACAGGATAGCCATTAGGAGCATCATGTCCACCGGCACCATGCCCGAGTGGTACATCAAGAAGCACCATTTCATCTGGTACAGGCAGGTCAAGGGCGGATACAAGGCCCCCAAGGACCCCCAGTACGAGAAACTCATGCCACCCGCCGATGAGACCGGCGAGGAGGTGGAAGGATGAGCCGTAAATCGGACGATCTGCATATCAAGCTCTCCAAGGTAGTGGGAGCAGACCGTGTAAAGACCGACAAGATGGAGAGGCTGCTCCACAACCACGACCTGGCACCACTTCCCCCCATGATGGAGATGGGATTCAAGATGATGCCAGACGCCGTCGTGCGGCCCGTGAACACCAAGGAGGTCTCGGACGTCGTGAAGCTGGCCGTCGAGGAGCGGGTCCCCATCGTTCCCCGTGGCGGCGCGTCGTGGGGATACGGCGGTGCCATGCCCTGCAACGGAGGCATCGTCATGGACATGACCACCATGAACAAGATCGTCAGGGTGGACACCGAGAACATGGAGATCGAGGTGGAGGCGGGTGCCACCTGGGAGCGTGTCATCGAGGCCGCGGCGAAGAAGGGCCTGTTCATCGGCTATTACCCAAGCAGCAAGCCCGCTGCCACGATAGCCGGATGGATCGCCACCGGCGGCATCGGGGTGGGGACGTACAAGTACGGGTCGGTGAAGGACAACATCAGGAACATGACCGTGGTACTGGGAGAGGGCCAGGTCATCGAGACCGGCTTCAACTACGTGTCCGACCACAGCGCAGGATACAACCTCAACGGACTGATGGTCGGTGCCGAGGGGACGCTGGGACTGGTCACCAAGGTGACCCTCAAGGCCGAGCCCGCCCCTGACGTGGTGAAGCCCATCTCGGTGAGGTTCGAGCACCTGGGCGACATGTTCCCCCTCCTTCGTGCCATCACCAGGAGCCGGGTCAACCCGCTTCATATCTCGTTCGTCGACGAGCATCACACCGACTACCTCAAGAGGATCGGCAGGCACGTGGCCACCGACGGTGCGGTGCTGAACATAGTCCTCGAGGGTGCCAGTGGCCAGGTGGAGTGGGAGGAGAAGGAGATCGACTCCCTCATCGAGAAGCACGGCGGCCGGCGCCTGTCCGACGAGGATGCCCAGCACGAGTGGGAGGAGAACCCCTATGAGTTCCGGGTCCGGGAGGTGGGCGTCAGCGCCGCCCTGGCCGAGGTCGTGGTCCCCATGACCGAGTTCCGCGAGATGGTGGGGGAGACCTACGAGCTCATCAAGAAGATGAAGATGCAGGCTTCCATAATCGGAATGATGGGCGACCGCAACACCGTGCTGTTGATGCCCTACTACCTCTACGTGGAGAAGAAGATGATCAAGAGCATGACCTCCCTCTCCTTCGCCTCCAAGGTGGGCAACCTTTCGTACGAGCACAAGGGCCGGCCCCTGGGCTTCGGCCTCTTCTATGCTCAGAACCTGAAGAAGGTCAGGGGAAAAGGCACCGACGTCATGTGGGACATCAAGACGGTCGTCGACCCCCACGACATCATAAACCCGGGCAAGATGTTCGAGGGCCTGATGCGCTTCGGCATCCCCATGCCCGGCTTCGGGATGAAGATGGGCATGGGCATGATGGCCGTGGGCAAGAAGATGCTCACGAAGGACAAGGCGCTGGAGAAGAAGGTGAAGGAGCAGGCCAGGGAGGGCAGCTAGGCCCCCAGTTACCCGAGTGGTGTGAACATGAGCGGCTCGAGACCCCCGAAGAGCATCGTGAAGGACCTGGACGCGTGCCTCCAGTGTGGTTACTGCAGGGACGTCTGCCCCGTCTTCGAACAGGACCCTTGGGAGTCCGCCAGCCCTCGAGGCAAGGTGTACATGCTCAAGCAGCTGGACAGGAAGGGGCTGATGGACCGCATCCTCACAATATTCGAACGGGACATCCGGGTCTCCGACGAGTTCGTCGAGCGGGTGTACTGGTGCACCAGCTGCGGGATGTGCGAGCACGAGTGCCATGTGGAGATACCTTTCCCGGAGCTCTGGGAGGAGGTCAAGGAATGGCTCGTGGAGCAGGGTGTGGCGCCCCTCGAGGCCCACAGGGGCTTCCTCAAGCGCATCGATTCGGTGAAGAACCCCTTCGCCGAACCGACGGCGACCCGGGGTGACTGGGCCGACGAGTTCGAGCTGTCCTCGGACCCGGAGGTCATCTACTACGTGGGGTGCACCGAGTCCTTCAGGATGCAGAAGATCGCGAAGTCGACCGCCCTGGTTCTCAAGCAGGCCAATGTCCCGTTCAACATACAAGGAGACGAGGAGTGGTGCTGCACCTCGCCGCTGCTGAGGACGGGCCAGAGAAGGCTGACCCGCGACTTCGCGGTTCACACGAGGGACCTGATGAAATCATCAGGCGCCTCGATCATGATAACCGCCTGCGCAGGATGCATGGCCACCACCAAGAGGGACCACACCAAGGTCCTGGGTGGCGACCTGGGGTACCAGGTGATGCATGTCTCACAGTACGCGGCCAATCTGATAGACGAGGGGAGGCTCAAGTTCAACAGGTCGGTCCGAAGGAAGGTCACCTACCACGACCCGTGCCACCTGGGTCGTCACGCTGGTGTCTTCGACGAGCCCAGGAAGGTCATCGAATCGATCCCTGGCATCGAGTTCGTGGAGATGCCCAGGAACCGGGAGACCTCCAGGTGCTGTGGTGCGGGGGCGGGGTTCAAGGCCCAGTTCAACGACTACGCCGTCAACATAGGCGCGGACCGGGTGCAGGAGGCGGTGGACACCGGGGCCGAGCAGATCATAACCACTTGCCCCTTCTGCGCCGTCAACCTGAACGCGGGCGCGAAGCAGCTGGGCGTGCGAATGCCCACCATCGACCTGATGCAGCTGGTCCTGGAGGCCATCGGCCCGCAGATGTGAACCATGCGCTTCCTTTCCCCCGAGACCCGGCAGTACCCGCTGAGGTACGTGAAGGCGGTGCTCCGTCACCTGGGTCCCGAGTTCTGGATCGTCTCGACGTTCCCCTTCTACATCAGCTATGTCTGGGCCTCCGGTGAGATATTCCCTGGGTGGGAATGGCTGGGGGAGAACTCCGCCCACGCGGGCGAGTACTGGTCCCACTTCGTCGATTACCTGCACGTGACATGGGAGTTCTGGCTTGGAGTGATAATAGCCGGTCCCCTCCTTGGGGGCGGCACGATCCTGTACAGCGACTACTTCGACGCTGAGATCGACAAGCAGAACCCCAGGAAGGTCCGAAGGCCATGGTACAAGGTACCGGCGACCCCGGGCAGCGTGATGGGCGGCGCAATGTTCCTGTTCGTCCTCTCGCTGGTCCTTTCCACCGCCATCAACCCCCAGTTCTTCGCCATATCCACGGCGATAATCGTGCTCGCCATACTCTATTCCACGCCACCGGTGCGGTGGAAGGCGAGGGGCGGCATGGACCTGGTCACGAACATGGTGGGCTTCGGGGTCCTCTGCTCCTTCGCGGGCTTCGTCGTGGCGGCGGACCTGGCGGAGTACCCTTGGCTATGGCAGTGGATAATGCTCTCCGGCATGGGTTGTCTCTACGTGCTGACCACGATAGCCGACATGGAGGCCGACGGCGAGAGCGGAGTCCCCACCATCGCGGTCAAGCTGGGCTTCGAGGGCGCGGTCAAGCTCTCCATGGTTCTGCTACTGGTCGCGAACGTGGGCATCATCACCCTCGGCCTCATGGACTACCTCTACTCGCCCGGAGTGGTCCTCAGGGTGTGGCCCATCTCGGTGGCTGAGTTCGTACCGCTGATGTACATGCTCTACCACAGGGACATCGACGTCATCATGTGGGTCATATTCATAACGGGAAGCCTGATGGCCATCGGGACCTTCCTCCTGGCCCTCAACCATGTGGGCATCTGGGTCGTCTGACCCGCTGGACAGGAACGTTCGGCCCTCGCCCGGAGGTCCCCGAAGGCTTTATTACCGAAAAGGCGATGGCTTGACGGATGTCGGCTAGCGCCCTGGAGGCCAGGAAACTGGTCAAGTCCTTCGGGAAGAACGTGGTCCTAAAGGGAGTGGACCTCACGATACTCCCAGGTGACAGGTACTTCCTGTTCGGTCCCAACGGGGCGGGGAAGACCACCCTCGTCAAGGTGCTCACCGGTCTCCAGAAGGCGGACTCGGGCGAGGTCCGTCTCTTCGGCCAGCCCATGGAGCGGGACACCGAGGGCATCAGGGCCCGAATCGGCGTCCTCTCTCACGACCCCTACCTCTACGGGGAGCTCACCGCCATGGAGAACCTGGAGTTCTTCGGAGACCTCTACCAGGTCCGGGACCCAAGGGCCAGGGCGAAGGAGATGCTTAAGGAAGTGGGCCTCTACGCCAGGGCCCACGACAGGGTGAACACCTTCTCCCGGGGTATGAAGCAGAGGCTTGGTCTCGGGAGGGCTCTCCTCCACGAGCCGGACCTGGTGTTCCTCGACGAGCCCTACACGGGTCTGGACATGAGGGCCTCGGCGACCTTGGAGCGGATGGTCAGGGAGAAGTCCGAGGAGGGCAAGGCCTTCCTGGCCATCACCCACGACCTGGGCCAGGGCCTGGAGATGGCCACCAGGGCTGGTATCCTATCTGGGGGCAGGATGGACCTGGAGTCGGATGCCGGTGACTGGGACGGTTTCTCCGAGAGGTACATGGACGTCATGGGGGGTGGACGCTGATGGGCGCCACCGCAGCCATCTTCGCCAAGGAGCTCCGGGTGGAGTTCCGGAACAAGCAGACCATCGTGTCGTACCTCCTGCTGGCGGTCCTGATCCTGACGTCGTTCAGGTTCGCCTTCTCCACCATCGGCGAGGACCATACGGAGCTGGCCGCGCCCATTCTGTGGATCACCATCTTCTTCGCGGGCCTGCTCTCCCTCACGCCCTCCTACAAGCGGGAGGTGGACGAGAGTACCAAGGAGGGCCTGTTGCTGGCCCCCGTCGAGCATCAGTCCATCTTCCTGGGCAAGCTGGGCGCCAGCATGGTGGTCGTCTTCGGCCTGGAGGTGGTCACCCTCGTCCTGTTCTTCGGGTTCTTCCCCTTCGATTTCCCCGACATGCTCGCCCTGGGCGTCATACTGGTCCTCGGGACCCTGGGCTTCGTCATCCTCGGATCCATCCTCTCGGCCATATCGGCGAACCTGACCCAGGCAGGGGTCATGNNCTCGCAATCCCCGTGCTCCTGTTCACCGTGGTCCTGTCTGCGATATCGGCCACGTCTGAGATCTTCGCGGGCGGCGGTCTAGGGGACGTGGACTCTGAATGGAAGCTCCTGGCCGTCTTCTCGTTGGTCTACTTCGCCATAGGATATATATTGATTGACTATATTCTGGAGGCCTGACATGCGGCTCCCTGACTCTGCCAGGCTCCTTTTCATACTTTGGTCGGCTGTGCTGGTCCTGAACGGGATCCTCCTCGCCTTCCTCATCGCCCCTCCCCACGAGGCCATGGGTGACGTCCAGCGCATCTTCTACTTCCACGTGGCCTCCGCATGGATAGCCTATGTGGCCTTCGGCGTGACCTTCATCGCCAGTATCGTGTACATGAGGACGAAGGACTTCAAGTGGGACAACTGGGCCGTCTCCTCGGCGGAGATCGGCGTGGTGTTCACCACCCTGGCCATCCTCACCGGGCCCATGTGGGCCAAGGCCGTCTGGGGGGTCTACTGGAGATGGGAGGACCTCAAGCTCCTGATGACCCTCGTCCTATGGCTGGTGTTCATCGCTTACCTGGCCCTTAGGGCGAACGTCCCCTCACGCCGGACCAAGGCCACGCTGGCGGCGGTGTTCAGCGTCATCGGCATGCTCTGCGTGCCCCTCAGCTTCGCGGCGAACCGCATATGGACCCAGTACCATCCCACGGTCATCGCCTCGGACCAGGGCGAGATAGTCACCGAGGGGATGCTTCCGGCCCTTATCGTGGCGGTCTTCGCCATGACCTTCCTCTACTTGGCCCTCCTGCTGATGCGGGTGGGCATCGCGCAACTACAGGACAGAGCGGACGAGCTCAAGACCAGGATAGGTGATTGAATGGACGACAAGATAGTGTACTTCTACGTCGCGTATACCATCATCTGGTTCGGCATCTTCGTGTACATGGTGAAGATGCACACCGACCAGCGGAGGCTCGCCCGCGAGATCGAGGTCCTCGAGGAGGTATTGGATGCCCAGCGAGGGAACGACGACTGAGGAGGGCTCCGACAACGAGACGGGATCCGATGGCGTGCCCCGGCGGATCTCGAAGAAGCAGCTACGGATAGTGGCCCTGGTCGCGGTCGTGGCCGTCATAGTCGTGATACTCCTTTGGGGCATGGTGCCCGAGCCCATCTACGAGGTCAGCAGCGTTCACGATGACATCTCCGACCTGAACGGGGAGTACATCAACGTGAAGGGAGTCGTCGTGAGCTGGGAGGCCGGTCAGAGCAACTACACCCTGGCGGACACCAACGACGCCAATCTGACGATCCAGGCCGTCCACTCTGGTGGCTTCCCTGAGGGATTCGGTATGGAGGCGACCGTGGTGGCAAAGGGCATTGTCAAGAAGAACGGTCTTGTCATCAAGATGGACACGGACGTCATACAGATCGGGTGCCCTTCCAAGTACTAGTCAAGGATGTTCGGGGACCGCGAACGTGGTCATCGGACCGCCTGTCTTCGTCGGTAAACTCAACTGCCTTGATACAACTTGACAATGCGATATATTAGGTCGGCCGAAAGATTGCCAGGATTTTTACCGGTTCCTAAATATTTTATTATCTGGCTAAGGTAAACTACTTATACCCATACAAGGATTACGAGCCTCAGATAGGGAGACCTTAGGTAGGTTTCACTATATGGGAGGAATAAAAATTGGGTGACATAGGGCGCACCGGAAGGCGCTTGACACTGCTGGCCCTCATGGGTCTGGTGGCGGTCCTAGCCTTCTGGGCATTCTTTGGAAGCACATCGGCCGACTACGTCGGCTCGGAAAAGTGTGGAGACTGCCACGACGGAAACTACGAATCGTGGGAAGGGACCCTCCACGGCATTGACTTCTCGGCTTGGGACTATCATGGCGAGATAGTGAACAAGTACACCATGAGGGCGGATCCTGGCTATGACTGGGGTTACTGCGCTCCCTGCCACACGACTGGTTGGAACGATGACGCTAATGGTGGAACTAAGGAGTCAGAGCCTTGGAACAGCACTCACAACCTGCCCCTGGGCTCCATCGGTTGCGAGAACTGCCACGGTCCTGGCAGTGACCACGTCGACGATAGGTCCGGTAACCCCGAGTACATGGACGTGGGCGAGTTCGCCTACTCACTTTCCTGTGCTGGTTGGTCCACCGTAGCGAACGATGACAGGCCTGGCGGGACCTTCAATGGCTCCGCGATCGTGATGTGCCACGATGGTGGCCGCATGGGCGGCATCCCCGATGATGGCGTTCTTGGCTACTACGACTCTGGCCACGCCGGCGGAATCGGTCCCAGCTCCCCCAAGGGAAGGTCGGACTGCTATCACTGCATGGCCGCCAATGGTTTCATCTCTGTGACCGTCAACGGTGAGGATCCACCCGCCGATGAGGACTTCGTCGAGGATCCGGAAGGCGTCTGGCGTGTCGATGGTGAGCTGGTAGTCTATGGCATCTACTGCGGTGTCTGCCACGATCCCCACGAGCACGCTGAGGATACGCATTACCAGCTGCGTCTACCCGAGGACGAGATCTGCGAGGCATGCCACTACAACACGCACATCTTCCCGGATACCCACGTGCGTCATCCGACCACCGAGTTCCGGAATGGCATCAACGGCAAGGACGTCCCCGTGATTGAGTTCATGGCTGACGTCTCCTGCCCCGAGTGCCACATGTGGGGCACCGGCCACAGGGCTCCTGAGATCTTCGTGGGTCACGACTTCCACATAGATCCGCAGGCGTGCGTCGAGTGCCACTCGATGTACTCCAACGAGACGGCTCAGATGTGGATCGATGGTGTCCACGCACAGTACGAAGACCTGGTCGCGTCCTTCGGTGACGGAGAGACCACCGGTCTGCGGTTCGAGGTCCATGAGCGCATGGTCTGGGCCATGGACAACGACCTCTGGAACGAGGATCTCAACATGACCTACCTCGAGGCCGAGTGGAACTACGAGTACCCGGTCCGTGACGGCTCCCACGGTGCGCACAACCCGCCCTTCATGAGGGCCATGTTCGCCTCCGCCATGGAGAAGTGGGAAGAGGTCCTCGAGAACTCCGATTGGGGTGGTGTCGAGGGTACCCTGACCTGGGACAACGGTGATCCCATCGAGGGCGCCAAGATCATGGACGGTGCCACGACTGCGGCCACCACCGACGCCGAGGGCATGTACTTCTTCTGGGCCGACTCCGGAACGCGGAACTTCCTGGTCGAGGACGCCGACGGCAACCTGCTGGGCTCCATCAACGCCGATGTGACCACCATGCAGAACGTCACGAAGGACGTTGCCTTCGAGGAGCCCTCGACCGGTGACGGCGATGGCGACGACGATGGAGAGACCGACTCGATGTACTACGTGTTCATCGGTATCATCGTGCTGCTGATCATCATCCTGATCGTGGTCGCGATGATGGGCAAGAAGTCGGAGTGAGCCAAGATAGGGAAACATTCCTGCCCAAGACGATATGGGGAGGGGAAAGCGCCCCCCCCATATCCCTCCCTTTTTCTTTTATTCAGTTTACTCTACCGACAGGCTGCTTGCCGTCTCCATCCTCTTTCGTGCTCCAGCATTGACCATATGTTCGTACATGCACGCGACCTAGAAAGGTCCCAGCAGGTCAAGGTAGCTCAGCACGATCACCAGGTTGCCCACGAAGAGCAGGCCGCCCATGGCCGCGGTGAGGGGTCTGAGGAGATCGCGCCGGCGGGCGAGCAACGGGAAGATCACAACCTCGCCCAGAATGATGGGCCATGCTATCCAGAGGAACGCTGGTTTGAGAATGATGGACGAGAGGGACATGTAAACTATTCCCACGTCCGCCAGGGAGATCAGTGCCGTACCAAGTCCGCAAGCGCCACCCCAACCCAGTAGGACCGCGACGGTCACCTTGCCGCCCTGCTTGTCGCTCTCGTAGTCCATCAACGCGGGAAGCAGGAAGAACGTTCCCGTCCCGAGGGCGCTGGTCAAGAGCCAAATCGTAGGGGGAAGGGAATAAGGGTCTGCCAGGACCCAACCAGCTACAGTGCAGAGCACTCCGATCCCGAGCATGTTCGTGAACAGGTCCAGCCCCGGCCTCCTGGAGAGCTGGAAAGGCGGGACCGAGTACAGGAACGTCAGGACGATGATCAGGCCGATGACAACGGCGTACTGGGGCGAGACCAGGAGGGATATCATCAAGGAAAGCAGGAGGGAGACGCACGCCATCACCAGCATCGTCATACCGTTGACCGCTCCCCTGCTGCTGGCGAACTCCCCTTTCCGCCTGCTCAACCGGTCCACGGGCACGTCGAAGGCGTCGTTCAGGAGCACGGTCCCGATGCCCAGGAAAGGAATTATCGATAAGAGGCCTAGGTAGAAGGACATGGCCTCAGGGACCAAGGTGTTGGAGGCCAGAACCCATCCGATGTAGAAGGGTCCCACGGGGATGACGAGGACCGGCAGGTGGACCTGGTCGAACAGGACCAATCCCCCCTTGCTCCCCGCTTGGGTCATTATATCCGCTTCAGCTCCCTTTCGAGGAGGTCCTCGTAGTAAGAATCGTCCCTCTTCCCCGGCTCCTCGTCCGAGCCGTGCGCCTCTCCCGCCTCGTCGTCCGGCTCCTCCGCTGGCTCGTCCTCTGGCTCCTCGGTGGGTCCTTCCTCGTCGGGAAGGAGGTCATCCGGGTCCTGGCCCGCTCTGACCCTCCTCCGCCTGGCGGAGGTCCCCGCAAGGGCCTGCCGGCGACGCCTGGCCATCGGCTCTGCGACCATCCTGATGATGAGTCCCAGCCACATGAGGACCATGCCGAGCCAGAGGACGTTCATCAGGGGAAGGACCTTGAAGGTCATGTTTACGGTGGTCACATCCCCGGCCGATGAGGCATTGTGGTAGACCAGATAGACGTCCTCCGTCAACGTTCTCAGCACGTCGACCTCGGCCCTGACCTGACCGTTGATGAGGACCACCCCGGGCCTCGCTGTATCGATGGACCTGTCACCCCGGGAGACGTCGACGTCAGCGAATACGGACTCAGGTTCGGAGTCGATGTCCGTCACCTGGAAGGTGTAGCCAGCGAAGTCCTGGGATGGGCCATCCACCACCATCCCCCTGACGGTCTCGTCCTGGAGGAGTGTGCTACCCACGTACCCAATGAGGATCAGCACCACGGACAGGTGAACTATGTGAGCGCCCACAAGGGAGAGGCTGGATATCGTCCTCTTCCGGTCGAAGCTCCTGTAGACCTTGTAGCAGGCCCCCGCTAGGCCCACCAGCAGGATAGGTATGGACAGGGCCGCCAGCCAGTTGTCGAACAGCAAGGCCGCGACCAGGCCGGCCAACAGGGACACGCCCGCAGCTTGGACGACCCTCTTCTTACCCCAGTCCCTCCAGACCATGCAAAGGAGCAGCACCAGCGTGCCGATGAGGGAGAGGATGCCCACCGGCGTGTTGAAGTTGTCCGCGCTGAGACCGTTGACCCCACCGAGGAGTATCAGGAAGGTTACGAAGGTGGATAGGACGAATACGGCTATGGTTATGAACATCAGCA
>JABAHP010014687.1_pt2 | contig 29758 bp, 32 predicted proteins | sample 7062081 | NCBI WGS metagenome assembly JABAHP01 (sample SAMN14534357, study PRJNA622989) | marine sediment metagenome | biome: marine biome [ENVO:00000428]; feature: marine pelagic biome [ENVO:01000023]; material: deep marine sediment [ENVO:00002113] | place: India: Gulf of Kutch | collected...
TTGCTCTTGTAGATCATGAACTGGAACGGGCAGGTCATGGGACGAAGCGCGGCGGTCTCGCCAGAGGCGTCCAGCACGAACATGCCGTCGCGGTAATGCTGCCAGTGGCCGGATATTTCATACAGGTCGCTCTTTGCCATAAAAGGCGTGAGCGTGAGCTGGTAGCCGTACTGCTCTTCCACGTCCTCGACAAAACGCTGCAGGACCTGGCGGAGCTTGGCGCCCTTGGGCATCAGAAGCGGCAGTCCCTGGCCCACCTCGGGCACGGTGGTGAAGTACTCAAGCTGGCGTCCCACGCGGTTATGGTCGCGTTTCTCACGTTCCTCCAGGAGCTTCAGGTATGCCTTGAGTTCTTTCTTGTCGAAGAACGCGGTGCCGTAGACTCGCTGGAGCTGGTCGTTATCCGCGTCCCCCCTCCAGTAAGCGCCGCTTGCGCGAAGGAGCTTGAACGCGGTCACCCGTCCGGTATCGGGCAGGTGCGGCCCCCGGCACAGGTCAACGAAGTCTCCCTGGCGGTAGACCGATATCTGCTCGCCCTCCGCTCCAAGTTCATCGATAAGCTCTATCTTGTACGGTTCGTCCCTGAACAGCTTTTTCGCTTCGTCGACCGAAAGGTCCTCGCGGGTGATGGGCATTTTCTCCTTGACGATGCGGCCCATCTCGTCCTCTATCTTCTGCAGGGTATCCTCGTCCACCGGGTCCATCAGGAAGTCGTAATAGAATCCCTCCTCGATGGACGGCCCGATACCGAGCTTCGCGCCGGGGCGCAGGCGCTGCACGGCCTGCGCCAGCACATGCGAGGCGCTGTGGCGGAGAACATCGAGGGACTCGCGGTCACGGGTCGTGTAGAACTTCACGGCAGCGTCGGCGGTAATGGCCGCGGTAAGATCACGCAGCTCGCCATCCACCTCAACGGCCACGGCGCTTTTGGCCAGCCCGGGGCCTATGGACTGCGCCACCTCAAGCCCGGTCACGGGCCCGTCGAACTCCTTTGTCGCCCCATCGGGCAGCGTAATGGTAATCATATTTTCAAAGCTCCTTGGGAACAAATAAAAACGTAGCTTATATATTAATACATTTACAGCGGGGAGTTCACCGTAACTGCGCGGGAAAGTCCGAAATTCTCCGGCAGCCGTGCGGCTAAACAGGTCCGGTGTGACGGCCTTTTCTGGCTATCTCGGCAAGGGCCGCCTTTGCCTCGTCTCTCAGGAGCGTGTCCATGGGGGCCTGTTCCAGAACGGTCCGGTAATGACCGATCGCATCATCCGTCCGGTTGAGGTGCCGGTGGAGTGTATGGGCGAGGTCGAGCCGCGCCTCAAGGTTCGCGGCATCGAGATGCAGAACCTGTTCAAAGAACTCCGCGGCCTCATCATGCACGCCATGCCTCATGAGCGAATGCGCCCGACTGAGCTTCTGGGTCATCTCAAACTCCCACCTGGCATATTCCTCCGAACGGGGAGAGGTCTCCTCGTAATAAAGCTTGCCGGAAAAAGTGGAGATGCCGGTAATGATATATGAAGCGATAAAGGCGATTAACAGAGGCAGCAGTACCGCAAGTTGAAAGGTCGGACTGACCCCCCAGCCTATGGACGAAAAGACAGATATAGCTGCCGTGACGATAAAGAACACCCAGAAAGCAGGCTCGGAAAAGACACCCGCCAGCCTGTGCAGTGTGATCTTTACTATTCCGTCATGAACCCTGGGTGGAACGCCTTCCCGCTGCATGATCCCCCTTCGTAGCTGTCATGCTTCTATATTCGCATATAAAGCACGTAAAGGGAAGTCATTGGGGATATTGTAGCGATTCAGTCAGGTTCGGGGAGGTCAGGAAAAAAAGAAAGGCTATTCGTCCTCATCCCCCAGCGCGCCCTCAAGCTTTATAAGCTTGTTCAGGAGATCGCGCTCGGTGATGACCTTTTTCTCTATTAACAGGTCCACGAGGGCCTGCTGTATGGTAAACCGCTTTCGCGCGGTGCTTGCCAGCGCGGACAGCGCATCCTGCGCCTGAGTCGCTTTTTCCTGCTCCTCGGGGGCAGGTGGAACTGCGGGCTTCTTCTCCGGTGCCTTTGGGGCCGGTGAGCCGGCCGCGGGGGACGGTCTTTTCTGCTGTGCAGAAGGAGCGGCGGTTCCGGAAGCGGCCGCCGGTTTGGCCAGAGGAGAAGGCCTTTGCCCTGCGGCGGTTTTGGTCTGGGCCTTTGCCGGTTGGGATGTCTTCTCACCTGTGGGCCGGGGAGCGGGTTCGGGTTTGGCCGCCCTGGTACCCTCAGGGGTACCCTGCTGTCCCACTACCGGTCGTGGAGGAAGAGCGGGCGCGGGCTTTGGTTTCGGCTTTGGCGCGGGCTGAGGCGGGGGCGCTGACGGTGCGACATCAGGCGACGCGGTCCAGTCGTCGTGCCCGGCAACATACATATCAGGGGTATCTCCCTGGGTAAGCAGGTCACTGAGATCGCCATAGGCCGTATGATCGTCGTCTCCTCCTTTGGAACGCCTGAGATGTTCCTCGTCCTCGTCTGTCCACTGGGCGCTCTGGTATGTCTGTGCCGCGCTCGAAGCGCTCGTCAGCTTCGAAAGTTCATCGTCAGTGAAATCCGAATAATATTTCAGAAGCGCCGTATCGATGTCCCACTCAAGGGCGCGGACCGGATGGATCTTCTTTCCAAGCCGGAAGACCAGGTCATCGATGACCGTAATATCCTTCGGGTCGGACATGGCAAGAACAATGGTCTTCCCGTCGAAGGCCACCGGACAGACCTTATATTTAAAGGCAAGGTCCTGCGGAATGGACTTGATGGTCTGGGCGGAGATATTCCGTTGCGAAAGGGAAATACTCATATCCACCTGCTCGGACAGGAAAGGAGAGAGTTCCTCCTCGCTGAGGAATCCCAGCTTCAGGAGCTGCTGGCCCAGCTTGAGTCCGGTCTGCTTCTGCATTCCCAGGGCCACGGCAAGCTGTATCTCGTCGATCAGCCCGGCATCGATAAGACGTTCGCCCAGCTTCTTTTTCGGTTCGCTTTGTACCTGGCTGCTCATTTACTGTCGTAAAACCTGGCTCCCCCGTTAAGAATAGTAAATATTAACATATATACGGGGGATTTCGGAACATTCCGAGAGTTGAGACAACGGAAAGAACTATGGTCCGCCTAGAAAACGGAGATTTCAGAGAGCATGCCGTTCAGCTGTTCATCGATCCTGTCAAGCTCTGCGTCCTTCAGCCGGAGGCCGTCAAGCTGGCCCTCGGCCTCCTTAATATATTGGTCGGTCTGCTCACGGACACCGGCCTGAAGACGCTGCTGAAACTCCCTGGCCTGTTCACGGAAAACGTCCTCAACCGCTGATCTCAGCTGGTCGTCCACATCGGACGTGATCTTCAGGTCGTAGTTGCTCCCTGACCCCCTTGCGGTGGCGGAAACACGGGCAGTCTTTATCCTGCCCAGCGCGTCGCTGACCGGACCGGACAGGCTCCCAAGCGACTTGCCGCCGTCGGACAGGACCATGCTCAGGCCGGACATGCGTGTGTCGGCCCTGACATCGAGCGCTCCTTCTTTGAGAACGGCATTGAAATCAATATCGGCAGAACCGGCGCTGACCTCCACCGGAAGCGCGCCGCCGCCGGAAAGCTTCAGGTCGCGGGTCTCATATCCCTGTATCACCGCTTTGAACGTGTTGACCGGGGTCTCAGGTTTTGTACGGTCAATGCTTCCTTCAACCGTGGCGGCATTCGCCCACTCAAGGGTCTCTCCGGAGAACTCAAAGGTCATAGGCCTGCCCAGCACAGGCTGGTTGAAGCAGATGTTCAGTATCTTCCCGCCGAAGCTGCTCCCCCGGTACTCTGCCGTGGCGGCCGCCTTGTATACCAGAAAGCGGGGCAGCGGCCTGCGCTCGGGGAATGTCACATTGATACCCTTGCCGCGTTCGGGACGTTTTTCCTGGCCCGCTCGTGCCTTTTTTACCCGTTCTGAGACCACGCCGTATTTTTCCCACAGGTAAAGGACCTGTTCCAGCCGCCGGGTAACCACGGGGCCCAGGAGCACACGGCTAACGTTTATGGCACCGCCAGAGGTAAGACCGTATTTGTTCTTCAGGCGGTTGAAATCCTCTGAAGGAGCGTTCTTCAGCGCCTTCAGGTCGGCCTCAAGGGCCTTGAGGTCATTCTTGAGGTCCTTTTCGGCCCGTTTGACACTCTTCAGGTCAGCGTCGATGTCCTTTTGCAGTTTATCGGCCCGGGCCGCCGCTTCAATCGCGGAGGGGAAGCCGGCCTTTGCCAGTTTCTCGATCTCCTTTGCGCGCTTTTCGTATCCCTTTATCTTTTTCTCATCGGGCAGCTCGTCAATGCGCTTTTTCCAGGCCTCTTCCTTCTGTTTAATATCCTTCTGCAGCTTATCGGACAGCTCAACGGTCCTGAGCTGCTCTTTTTCGAGTATCTCCTTTACGTCCGGCATCTTCACCGATGAGAACAGCGTGTCCGCCTCCTTTGCTACCCGGGACTTCTCCTTTTTCTCCCCGGATTCCTTTTTCCGCTTCTCCAGGGCCCCGGAGGTCTTTCTCTCCGTGCCAAAGCGCATCCCCTCTATGGACATTTCGTTGATGATCACCCGGCGGAAGACCAGCTCACCGGGATCTAGGTTAAAGGCCATGCGTCCGGCCTCAAAGGCATTGGTCATGGGCTCATCCGGGTCGGTGACCTGAAGGCCCCTCAGCTCGACGCCAAGCGGGAAGAACGAGACATCCGCGCCCGAAAGCTCGACCTTCGCCCCCACGACACTGGTTCCGGCCTTCTCGACTCCCCGATGGACAAGTCCATCGATAACGATCATCCAGAACGCGGCTGCCAGCCCCGCCACGGCGGCGAAAGCGACTATTCCCTGCCAGCGAAATATCTTAAACATATCCCGCACCTACCATCCGGAAACCTTCTGATACAGGGAATACAGTTTGCTTGCCTGGAACATCTGCATGACCCTGCTTTTCCTGATCCAGGCAAGGAGATGGTCCCGATACTTCACAATGAGCACCCTGAGCACCAGAAACAGAGGAATGAACGCCGCCAGCGATACGGCCAGGCTCCCCATGACAATGGTGTTGTTATAGCGCGCGGTCCTCCAGAAAGGGCTCTGATACATATTCGTCCAGAGTTCGCGCAGCCCCTCGGCCTGAAGTATGGCAAGTCCCGCCCGGTGAAACAGAGGGTCGAAAACATACGCAACGCCCGTGAACAGAACCACTCCGGCGATGAACGAAGAGAGGTTCACCCTGATCACCAGCGCCAGCAGTATGATCAAAACGTTGTGAAGGCTCCACAGAGGTGTCAGCCCGACGATCATGGCAAGCGAAAAGGCCAGAGCGATCTGCCAGGGATCCCCTTCGGAGTTCAGCACCTTCAGCATCTTTGCTATCAGACGTAAAAACATATCACCTTACCGGCACATTACCTTAAAAAAGATTATAGCAGTAATAATGCATGCAGACCACCATGAAAATCCCCCCGGAATAAAAGACAACCTTCTCATAATATTTGCATAGGTTTAATCTATATAGTAGTATTAAGGAAACAATTGTTGCCAGGATTCGCATTTATAGTAAAATAAAATGGTAATGTGAACCCGCATGGGGAGAAATGGATAAGGGGTTCTCTGCAAGTAATTAAATCGGGGGATTGGGAGACTGACATATGGACGTACACCGTCTGAAGGTTTTTGTATCCGTTTACAAGCACTTGAGTTTTTCCCGCGCTTCCGAAGAACTGCACCTCAGCCAGCCAACGGTAAGTGAACATATCAAAAGCCTCGAGGAATACCTGGGGGTACGGCTCTTTGACCGCATGGGAAGGAATACCGCCCCGACACCGGAGGCCGGGGCCATCTACCCCCTTGCCGTCGAGATCATCGAAAAACTGGAAAACATCAAGACAACCCTTTCCTCTTCATCAGACGAACCTGCAGGAGATGTCCTTCTCGGCGCAAGCACCATCGCGGGGACATATATCATTCCTTCGGCGGCCGCATCCTTTCACCACACCTATCCCGGCGTTGCCTTCACCGTAGAGGTCGGAGACTCCGCCAATATCGCACGCCGTGTAGCCGATAACGACCTGCCCGCTGGCGTGATCGGGGCAAGGATGTTCGAGCGTNNCCTATCCTTCAGGAGGACCTTATCATCGTGGCCCGGAAGGACCTGGCGCAAAAAGCGAATGCCAGCGATGTCCGGAACCTGAAAAAAATTCCCTTCCTGATGAGGGAAGACGGTTCGGGAACCCGCAAGGCCTTTGAAACATACTTGAAGGATCTCGGGGTCAGCTCCAACGGTTTCAACATAGTAGCGACCCTCGGCTCATCCGCGGCCATCCTTGAGGCAGTACGGGNNTCATCTCAAGCCTTGCCGTCAGGGAAGACCTTGAAAGCGGCCGTCTCGTGGAAATAAAGCTCCCGGGAAAGCCTATGAAGCGTGAGTTCTATATCATCAAACGCAAAGGGCGCACCCTCCCCACGTCATACGGAAAATTCTTTGACCACCTGACCACTAAAATCTCATCAAATATGTAAGAGCTTACCTTCCGCCAATGCGGAAAACGTGTAAGATATGTTATGGAAGGACTTCCATATCGGATACCTGTCTTTCGGCATATAAGCTGCTGGCCCCTCCATCGGAAAACATGACAGAGGTTCATTGAATGTCGGACGCGATAAAGACATACATCAAAAAGGCACGGACCGTCCTCGAAAAGAACCAGGTTCCCGGAGGGGCGTTCACCCTGCCGTCGGGTAATCTCTATCCCCACCAGTGGAACTGGGACGCGGGATTCATTGCCATCGGTATCTCTCACTATGACACGGACCAGGCCATCAGAGAGCTGCGGCGGCTGTTCTCGGGCCAGTGGCGAAACGGCATGCTTCCGCATATTGTGTTCAATCCGGACGGGCTGGGGGGATATTTTCCCGAACCGGATTTCTGGCAGACAGAGCTTTCTCCCGACGCGCCCGGAGACGTTCTGACCTCGGGGATCACCATGCCTCCCATTCATGCCTATGCCGCGCTCCAGATATACGAGAACGCCGGCAGAAAAGACCGGGTGGGCCCATTCCTGGAGTGGATATATCCACGGCTTCAGGACCTGCACCGTTTCTTCTACCGGGAACGTAATCCGGAGAGCAACGGGCTTGCCTGCATCATTCATCCGTGGGAGTCGGGCATGGACAATTCTCCCTCATGGGACGAGACCATGAACCATATCGACCTTGATACCGTGCAGTTGCCCGCGTATCAGAGGAAGGACACCGGGCATGTTGACTCCTCCATGCGTCCTACCGACCGCTACTACGACTTCTTCGTCTATCTCATGGAATTGTTCAAGCGGCATAACTATGACCAGAACGCCATACTCAAAGAGTGCCCCTTTCAGGTCTACGACCCGCTCTTCAATTCCATTCTCTGCGCATCGAACGAATCGCTGGCAAGCCTGGCGGCAATGCTCGGCGACCGTGACGGGGAGCAGGAGGCAAGGGAATGGCATGAGCAGACATCAAAGGCCATCAGCGGGCATCTGTTCCATGAGGAACACCACCTGTTCGACGCCTACGACCTGGTGGGACGCAGGCACCTGGAGATAGATACGGTCTCGGGATTCATGCCGCTCTTCGGGGGAGGGGCCAAGAAGGAGCAGGTGGACGTTCTCTACAGCCACCTGAACTCCAAGAGCTTCTGTGCCCTGCACCAGGGGAACTGCTTCACCGTTCCGAGCTTCGATACGCAAAAGGAGGGGTTCAAGCGCGAGAATTACTGGCGCGGGCCGGTATGGATAAACATGAACTGGATGCTCTACAAGGGGCTCAGGCGTTACGGATTCAGGCAGAAGGCCGACTCGCTGGCAAAGAACATCCTGGAGCTTCCCATGCGCTCGGGCTTTCATGAGTACTTCGATTCCTTCGACGGGCGCGGATACGGTTCCCGTGATTTCTCGTGGACCGCCGCCCTCTTCCTGGACGTTGCCCATTCCAATTATCTGAAAACGGGAAGGACAGGGCTTCTGAAACGTCTCGGCAGGGTCCTGTGGACCCGCGTGCCCCTGAACACCGGCAGGGTCGACGGAGGAAAACATCCTGAAAACGTATCACAGCAGATGCTCTCGGCCATCGGGGAACTCAGGGACCGCTACTACCGGAACGACGGCACCGTTGATTACGAAGCGCTGAAAAACTCGGATGAGTATGCCCGGTACCGGGCCGTGGCCGCCACGCTGCGCCAGGTAGACCCGGGCTCGCTGGGGGAGGACCGGCAGCGGCTCGCGTTCTGGGTAAACCTCTACAACACCATCATCGTGGACGGCATCATCGCTCTTGGCATCAGGAACTCGGTCAAGGAGGTCATCGGCTTTTTCCGCAAGCTCAGTTACCGGATCGGCGGACACTCGTTCACCCCCGATGATATTGAACACGGTATTCTGCGTGGGAACCGGAGACGGCCGGGCGGCCTGTTGCGCCAGTTCGGCCCATTGAACTCCAGAAAACAGTATATGGTCGAAAGGCCGGACCCGCGTATCCACTTTGCCCTGGTCTGCGGCTCGCGCTCGTGCGCCCCGATAAAATTCTACAGTCCCGGCAGGATAGACGAACAGCTGGATACCGCCGCCTCGAACTTTATCAACTCCTCGGAAGTCATCGTTATCCCCGGGGAGAAACGGGTGCTTCTGTCGTCCATATTCAACTGGTACGGTGAGGATTTCGGCGGCAGCCGGGGAGCGCTGGAGTTCATCGAACGCTATATCGTGGACGACGACAAGCGTGAATTTCTCAGGCAACACAAGGATGAAGCACAGGTGGACTACCTGTACTACGACTGGAACCTGAACCGGTAGCTGAAAAGATCACCCTGTTTCTTCCGGCTGTTCCGGAATACTCTTTTCCCCGTTATTGCGTGATTTTCACTGTCCAATCTGATACAATAACCAGCGTTGGTCCGTTGGTCCAGAGAATGGCCCGACTCGTTTTTACTTATACAAACTATGGAAAATACTGAATCTAAAGCACCAAAAAGCTTCGGCTCGTCCCTGTTCCTGATGTACCTCATCCTGACCGCGCTCGTATGCGGAGGCTCGGTCATGGTCATAGAGGTCATGGGCTCACGGGTGATCGGACCCTTTTTCGGAGTAAGCCTGTTCGTCTGGACCTCCCTTATCACGGTCGCGCTCATTGCCCTTTCGCTGGGCTACGCCCTTGGCGGCAATATAGCGGACTGGAAGCCAACACCTAACGGATTGTATACGCTCATAATGGTATCCGGCATACTCACGGTGCTCATCCCGCACATCAAGCTTCCCGTGCTCAAATTATTTCTCGGAATGGGGCTCAGGACCGGAAGCCTCCTCAGCTCGATCATTATCTTCGGGCCGGCACTTTTCCTGCTGGGCTGTGTGTCCCCCTATCTTATCCGGCTCTCGGCCAGGGAACTGAAGAACATTGGCCGTCTGGTGGGCATCTTCTATGCGGTCTCGACCGCGGGAAGCTTTATCGGCACCATTCTGACCGGGTTCGTGCTCATCGCGTACTTCGGGGTCAATACCGTTTTCTACGTTATTGGCATCATTCTCATCGGGCTTTCTNNCGTGGCGTTCAAAAGGAAACCGGTCGTCCTGCTGGCCATCCTGATACCGGCACTGTTTACCGCGCCTGATCCGGTTCTGAGCAAACAGCTCAAGAGCGGAACCAAGGTCACACAGGTATATCGCGAAGACAGTTTTTACGGTTCCCTGAAAGTCCTGGATTTCACCAAAGGAAAACTGCACACCAGGGAACTGATGATTGACGGGCTCATACAGACCGGCATGGATATGAACACCGGGCTGCCGATATACGGCTATGCATACTATCTCCAGTTCCTGCCGTACTCGCTCAATCCCGAGGGGAAGGAATGCCTCATGATAGGGCTGGGTGGAGGCGTGGTCCCCATGTGGTATGAGCGGCAGGGCATCCGGGCAGACGTAATAGATATCGACCCGGAGATCGTCAAGATCGCGCAGGACTATTTTGATTTCAGCACCTCGGGGGATATCATCGTTGAGGACGCCAGATATTATTTACAGAAAACAGAAAAAAACNNCCGGGGACACGACCCCCGGCCACCTGCTGACCATCGAGGCCGTCTCGAAAATAAACGAACGGCTTACGGACAAGGGCATACTCGCCATCAACCTCATGGGAAGCCTCGAGAAAAAGAACTTCATGACGGCTTCGGTCATAAAGACCCTGCAGAGCGTTTTCTCACATGTCGAGATATTCCCGATATTCCCCCGCACGGACAAGGACCAGTACGGCAATCTGGTCATCCTTGCCTACGATCACGACTTCAAAGGGTACGACCTGTCCCTGATCGAGGGATTCCGCTCACATCCATGGGTCAGCAAAGAAATGGCAACGCTGACGGAAAGGTTCGAGTTTCCTCCGGGCACCCCCGCCATCGTCCTGACGGACAACTATAATCCTATCGACTTCCATGACAGCTGGCTCAAGGAACAGGTAAGAAAGAACATCATTAAAGAAACCGACCTGCTGGACATGCTCATTTAGCCGTTTCCGCCTTCCTCTACTTTCCCTGACGCTTCTCCCTTATAGCCCTTATAATCCTGTAAAGCACATAAAGGGAAATGAACAGGACGACCACGACTATGGGGGCATAGGGACTGTACGCGGCGAACCGTTCAAGGGCGTCCCGCAGCAGCATGGCCCAGGCGACAACGGCGAGGTACGTACTTCCCAGAACAACGGACATGTTCACCCAGGGACGGAGCCCGAGCAGGTATCCGATGATACAGCCGACCATGGGGCCGGTCATGGTAAAGGGAAACCAGACAAACAGGGCGAGCCCGAGTATCCCGTATCGCCGGACCTTCTGGTGGTGCTGTTTGGCCGCGGTCAGCGTCCGGTTCAGGAATTTCCGAAGCCAGTTGGAGACAAGCAGTTGGCTGAGGCTGAATACGAACAGGGGATAGAACAGCAACACGAGTATCGTCTCGATTATCATGTTCATGGGGATGACAACGGCATGCCCGAACCCGAAGGCATATCCCATGGACATGCCGGCCGCCCGCCCGAACAGAACGTTCGTTGCGGTAACGGCGATGAACTTCTGGGCGATAGCGGGGTAGAACAGGACGCAGACGCTCAACGAGGCCATATACAGGAAGGCCAGGACTATCCCGATCAGAAGGATGCGGCCCTCGGGGCTCCTCGTCGCCCCGCGCAGCGCAACCCTCCGGTACGTTTCCCGCCAGCTGTTGGCGGAATTCTTATGATTTCCCAGGAGGTTCATGGCCTCTCAAGTGCATTGTAGCACAGTGCGGAAAAGGGTGAATATAAAAGGTAGTGATACTTATGAAGGAAATTTTTCCGGCAGGTCAGGCCACTCAGAAGTGAACGATCAGTCTTTTTCCTTGTCATCGGGAGGCTCCCCGCGTTCCTCTTCCTCATCGTCCAGCATGCGGTATTTGGGTCCTTCGATGTCGTCGAACTGTCCGCTCTTGACCGCCCAGAGGAACAGCAGCCATCCGGCAACACCCACGCAGAGCATGAGAAAGATCAGCATGAAAACACTCCACATCTTCGCTCTACCCCCTTGCCCTCAGTGAATTACCCACCACGCTGAGCGAGCTGGCGGCCATGGCTATCGCCGCGACGATGGGATGCAGCACTCCCATCATGGCCAGCGGGATGGTCACCGAATTATAGAAAAATGCCCAGAAAATATTCTGCCTGATAATGGTGAACGTCTTTCGCGACAGCCGAAGGGCGCGCGGCAGGAGCCCGAGGTCCTCGCGCATGAGCACCATGCCCGCACTTTCGAGCGCCGCGTCCGTAGCGCGTCCCATGGCGACTCCAACATCGGCCTCCACGAGCGCGGGGGCGTCGTTGATGCCATCGCCCACCATGACCACCGGTATCCCCCGATCCTGAACGTCACGCACCACGTCGGCCTTGTCCACCGGGGACTTGCGGGCCATGACCTCATCGATGCCAAGCTTTTCCGCAACGGCACTCGCCGTGGTGTGGTTGTCTCCCGTGACCATGGCCACCTTCAGCCCCATCTTCCTGAGTTCAGCCACCACCTCGGGGGCCTCCGGCCTCACCTCGTCGGCGATAACGAACACGCCACGCAGCCTGCCTTCGTGGGCCAGGTATACCACGGTAGAGCCCTCGGCCTCCCCCCTGCCGGCCAGCTCCTGAACTCGCCCGCCCGCATCCAGTTCTATCCCCTCCGAGGCCAGGAACTCCGCGCTTCCCACCAGTGCCAGGCTGCCTTCTATCATTCCGCGCACTCCCCTGCCGGGTTCGGCCAGGAACTCTCCTGCCTTATGAAGTTCGATGTTCCGCGCGGCCTCCACAATGGCCTTTGCCAGCGAATGCTCCGAGTAACGCTCAAGCGAAGCGGCAAGCGCAAGCGCCCGGTCGTCCGAGACCCCGGCCCCGGCATATGCGGAAAGCACCGGCCTGCCCCGCGTAATGGTGCCGGTCTTGTCGAGGACGGCCAGCCCGATGTCCTTTGATTTTTCGATGATATCCCCGCCCTTGATGAGTATCCCGTTTGAGGCACCGTGCGTGGTGCCCACCAGGATGGCAAGCGGAGTGGCCAGCCCCAGGGCGCACGGGCAGGCAATGACCAGCACCGATACGGCATTCATTACCGCCTCTGAAGGAGCGATACCACGAAGGAGCCAGAACCCGAGTGTTGCAAGTGCCAGCACAATGACCGCCGGGACGAACCATCCCACCACGCGGTCGGCCACGGCCTGTACCGGCGCGCGGCGCGACTGCGCGTCCTCCACCGCACGGACGATGGCCGCGAGGGCCGTGTCCTCACCAACCCGCGTGACCTCGAACACGAACGCGCCGTAGAGGTTCATGGTTCCTCCGTAAACCTCGCTGCCGGGCTCCTTGGGAACCGGGCGGGACTCGCCGGTGAGCATGCTCTCGTCCGCCTCGCTCCGGCCCGAACGGACCACGCCGTCCAGGGGCATCTTCTCTCCCGGGAGCACTTCCACCAGTGCGCCCACCTCAACATCGTCGATGGGAATCATGCTGCGCTCCGCGCTCTGCGGCTCAGTGCCTCCCAGCACTCTGGCCTCTCTGGGGCTCAGCCCCATCAGACGGCCTATGGCCTCCGAGGCGCGCCCCCGCGCGCCGGTCTCCAGATAGCGTCCCAGCAGGATAAAGGTGATTATCATCGCTGCGGTGTCAAAGAAGACCTCGCCGCCCTGTGTTATCTGATAGATGCTGTAGACATACGCTGCGGTCGAGCCCGTGGCCACCAGCACGTCCATATTGAAATGCAGCTGCCGCAACCCCCGAAGCGACGCCCTGAAGAAGGGCCAGCCGGAATAGAACACCACGGGAGTGGCAAGGCCGAGCGTTATCAGGTGAAACAGGGTCTTGAACTCCTCACCCATGCCCTCGAAATACCCGGCGTACAGGGCGGCGGAGAAGACCATGAGCTGCATGGAGAAGAACGCCGCCGTTCCGAAACGTATCAGCAGCCCCCTCTGCTCGCGCTTGCGGCGTTCCTCCTGTTCGCTGATGGAGAACGGCTTCGGCACATAGCCGATGGAAAGCACCCGCTGGAGAATGTCCCTGAGCTCGATCTTCCGGGGGTCCCAGCGGATGCGCGCACGGTGAGTGGCGTAGTTCACCGAGGCATCGGTCACCCCCGGCGTGCGCATGAGGAACTTCTCGTTGAGCCAGACACACGAGGCGCACCTGATCCCGTCGATGACCAGATCGCATTCGAGATCATCGCCGGACTTTCTGACATTGTCCCCAAAGGCGGAGGCATCGATCGAACGCTGTTCCGAGGGGCCGGGAAACCATGCCCCGTCGCGTGAACGCTTGTCATAGAAATCATCAAGCCCCTCCCCATGGATAAGGCGGTAGATGCCCTGGCAGCCGTGGCAGCAGAAGACCATCTCCCTGCCGTCCACCACATCATGGACCGCCTCGCGCTCGGGAAAGTCGAGCATGCAGTGGTCACATCTGGGCATAGAACATGATCCCCCGGTAAACGAAAACCACTCCCATCGCCACGACCACCATGCCTCCAAGACGGTATACCGTCCCCCGGGCCCTGCTTCCCAGCACGCTTACCACCGCACCGAAAGCGAACATGGCGGGAAGCGTTCCGGCCCCAAACAGGAGCATCACCAGCGCCCCGCTTACCGGACTGCCGGTCCCGGCAGCCGCAATGAAATACGTATAGGAAAGCCCGCAGGGTATAAGCCCGAGGACCAGCCCCAGCGGGAAGAACTTCAGAATGGAAGGGCTTTTCACCAGAGATGACGCCGCGCGAAGGACCAGGCTGTTATGCCGTTCCAGAAAGGACGCCGACCTCATGACAACGATACCCGCGCCCATCATGACCATAAGCACCCCTGCGGCTATCATGACCATATGCTGCAATCCGGCGGCTCGCCCTGCCAGCCCGGCAACGGAGCCTGCCGCGCCCATGAGCGCGCCGACCGCGGTATAGGTCAGAATGCGCCCGGCATTGTACAGCACCTGGGGAACGAAGGCGGTCCGCAGGCCTCCCTTCGAGCGCCCGAGGGTATACCCCGCCACAACAGGGCCGCACATGCCGATGCAGTGGCCAAAGCCTCCGAGAAATCCCCCGGTAAGCGCGAACAGATATGCGGTCGTCTCCATACCGGCCTAATCCACCTCGAAAAGAAAGTTCGCGCTCACGGGTCCACGGCCTTCGCGCATGACCACCGCCTCGGCCATCCAGAGCCTTCCGCCCTGCGGGCAGCGGGGCAGAACACCTTCGGCCCGGTACAAACCATCCTCTGAATGTTCGAGCGTGTAGCGGTTCACTCCCATGTACATCCCCGGCATCGTGAAATCCAGTTCAACGGACGCCCCGGCAACCGGCCCAGCGACATCCGAAACCGCAACTTCGAACTCAAGCTCCCGCATCGCCCGAACCGGCACGGGTGTCAGTGAAAGTTCCAGAGTAAGACCGTCAGGGGCATCCCTGCTACACGGGCCCGCGTTAATATTACAGTCCGGCTCCGGCCCGCGCGCTTTTGTGCATCCCATCACGAGAGCAAGGAGCACACAGGCGTACGCAAGGGCTCTCGGTGCCATTACTCCCGCGCGCCGGCCTTCTCCCTGTCCGGGTCCTCTGCGAAGACACGCTGCGTGTGGACAAGGATCTCGCCATCCTTTCTGATATCAAAGACCATATCCCAGTATCCGTAAAGCGGAAAAATCACCGTGGCCCTGTAATGTCCCTCGCCGTCACTGGTAACCTCGTAGTGGTTGTCAAACTCGTTCGTATTGGGACGGCTGAGCTTCAGGTCGACGTTCGCACCCTTCAGGGGCGAGCCGTCCTGGAGCTTGATGGTGAACGGCACTTCGGCGCTGCCCACACGGAACGATTCGGTTTCCAGCTGTACCATCCAGCCAAGCCGCATGAGGGCATGACGCCGTTCGTCACGCTTCAGCCCTTCCTCATAGGGCGACTCGGTAACGATCCCCTCGAAGCTTATGCTGCCAACGACAATGGCCCCAACAACAGCCCCCAGGCCAACAATTACCACCAGCAACAGTACCAGTTTCATTCCTTTTGCTTCAGAAGCCATCTGTCCTCCTCAAAACGAACCGGGCAATATTATTTTCGCCCGCTGTCTAACCGTTCTCTCCCCGTCTTCGGGGGTCATTACGAACTGTATCTCACGGATGCGCTCCCCCTCCCGGGCAGGCTCATCAAGCGTAACATAGACCGTCACCCTCCTCGCCTCGCCCGGGGCGATGCCTTCCACCATTCCGGGCGCCACTTTCGCTCCAGGGACAGCAATAACGATATCCAGAGGACTGTCCTCAAGGTTCCTGAAAGAAAGAACGAACGAGCCCGTTGCGTCGGGTTCCTCACCGGCCCCGGCCACAAAATCCACATTCCTCACCACCGTGACATCGAAGGGCTGCGCGGTTACAGACAGGTACACCAGGAACACCAGAGACAACAGCGTGACCATGCCGATGGCAACGGCGTTCTGCCTCACCACGCGTGCCGCTTCGCCCGGAAGTCCGAAGGAATAGGATATCAGCGACTTCAGCCCCCGTTTCTCCATCCTTTGGGTACAGGCGTCGATGCACTCGGCACAATTGATGCAGGCCGGGGACAGGCCTTCCCGTATATCGATGTCCACCGGACAGACGTTTACGCATGCGCGGCATTCCCGGCACTGGTCCTTCCTGTTGGGGTCGAACGCGATAACCAGAGTATTGCGGTCGTACAGGACGCTTTGCATCTTCGCGTACGGGCAGACCGTTGCGCAGAACCTGCGCCGAAGCAGCCAGAGGTTCAGGAACATGATCACGGAAAGCGATATCCATATCCCCCAGATGACCGGCCCGAGTTCTCCGGCAGTGAGCCTGGGGAAAAATTCATATGGCGAGACAAAGAACCATATCAGGTCGGCCCCGACAACAATACTTATCAGCATCAGAAGCAAAAGTCCCCCTGCCCGACCGGCAGGACCGCGCTTTTCCCCTTTTCCATCGGCAAACGAGGTGAAGTCGGAAAGTACGGTCTGGGGACATACCCATCCGCACCATATCCTGCCGAACACAAGCGTTATGAAAATTATCAGGAAAGTAACGAATAAGAGCGCTATGAGCACGAGGAAGAATTCCTCTATCCAGATACTGGTGCCGAAGAAATAAAGCTTCAGTGTGGGAACGTCAAACCTGAGGGCACTCTGTCCGCCTATCTGGAGGAAAGGAAGGCCGAGCATAGCGACGGCCTCCATTACCCCCACCAGCCGCCGCCATGGCCTGAAGGCCTTAATCATCCTCTTCGAGCATCCTGTACTTTGCTTCCTCGACCACCTCTTTGCGGTCTTTTGAATAGTAATAGACTATGGCGATAAGCAGCGCCAGCACCAGTCCAAGACCAAAAGTCAGATATACAAGTCCCATGAAACACCTCAATTCTTTCGCTACAGGCAATGACCGCCTGAGGCGACTATTTCTTCTTGCCTGCGGTGAAGATAAGAACAACGATACCCAGTATCGCAAGGACCGTGAATCCGATTGTAGCAACGATGGTAATGTCCATATCTATTCTCCCCGTATTATGGTAACGGGGAGGGCCCTGCGGGCCCTCCCGTTCATTATTACTTTTCTACCGACTCTTCGTACGCGGTCTCCTGCGACCAGCCGCTGATGGCCGGAGTATATGTTACAAAATAATAGATTCCCCAGAGGATGAGTCCCACGAACAGGATGATCCACCCGATGGGAAGCTTCTTTGCGGTCTCCCTGGCCTCGAATTCCTCTATGTTGTCAAATTCTTCTGCCATGGCTGTGATTCCTCCTGTTTACTGGTTCAGGGACCTGATAAAGGTTACCAGCGCCCATATGTCGTCCTTTGAAAGCTGGTTGCCATATGGGGGCATACCTTTCTGGGTCCCATGAGAGATTATCTCGAATATCCCGGCATCGCTGATGGTATCGCCCGCGCCAACCCAGACACCGTCCGTCAGGTCAGCACCGATACCGCCTTCGCCCTCGGCGCCGTGACAGGCGGCACAGTTAGAGGCAAAAACACTTCCGCCGCGCTGCACGGCTTCGGGGTCACCGGCCAGGGGGTTTTCCGCTTCCGACGTGCCTTCTTCCATTTCCCTGGCCTCTTCTTCCACCATGCCGGAGACCTCAACTTCCTCGGCTACCGCGTGGCCAAGGCTCATCATGTACGCCACAAGGGCGTCCATCTCGTCCTTGCCATCAAGGCCCTGTATGTCTTCCTCGGAATACGGCAGTCCCAGGGCGTCCATATGCGCCCTGGCCCCCTCCGCGTCAACCGGCCTTCCTTTCAGCCACGCGTAGGAGGGCATGTTGGACTTCGGGGCAAAGGCCTGAGGGTCCTCGAAGTGCATAGAGTGCCAGGCGTCCGGGTATTTCAGGCCGATACGGGCAAGGTCCGGCCCGGTACGCTTGGAGCCCCAGAGGAACGGACGGTCATAGGTGAACTCGCCCGCTTTCGAGTACTCGCCGTAGCGCATGACCTCGGTCTTCAGGGGGCGCACGGTCTGGGTGTGACAGTTGTTGCATCCCTCGCGCTGGTAAATGTCCTTGCCCACGAGCTCAAGCGGGGTATACGGCTTCAGCGTCTCAAGCTTCGGGTGCATTTCCGGCCGCAGCATGGGGTAGAACATGGTGACGATGGTCCCCACAAGGATGACCACCAGGGCTATTACCGCGAAAACTATCGGCTTGTCAGTGATCTTTTCAGCCATTGTCCACCTCCTTAAGCCGATGCCTGGGAGGAAGACAGGCTTCCCCGGCGCATGGTCATTACAATGTTATAGATGAAGAACAGCATGCCCACCGTGAATATGACCCCGGCGACCGTCCTTAACTGCCAATAGGGGTAATTCGCGCTCAGGCTTTCCATGAACGTGTACTTGAGACTCCCGTCCGGGTTGGTCGCCTTCCACATGGCGCCCTGCTGAATCCCGGTGATCCACATGGTCACGGAGAACATCAGCTGTCCGATGAGAACCAGCCAGAAATGTGTGTTCGCGATCTTGACGCTGTATATCTCCGTATTGTAGATCTTGGGAATAATGTAATACATGGACGCGGTAACCGTCAGGGCCACCCACCCCATGGTTCCCATATGGACGTGGCCGGGGACCCAATCGGTGTAATGGATAAGCTGGCTCACGGTACGCAGTCCCTGCGTGGGGCCCTGGACGGTCTGAAGCCCGTAGAACGTGATTCCCAGCAGGAAGAACTTCGTCAGGTACTGGGTACGCATCTTGGACCAGTCGTTCCCGACCGTGTAGTAGCCGTTGATCACCGAGCCCCAGGACGGCGCTATCAGGAAAATGGTGAACGCGATCCCCAGGGTCTGTATCCAGTCCGGCAGCGGCGTGTACACCAGGTGGTGCGCCCCTGTCCAGAGATAAGCGAACACCAGGGACCAGAAGGCCACAATGCTGAGCCGGTGGCTGAAGATGGGGATACCCGTGGACTTGGGCAGGAAGTAATAGAACATGGCAAGTATGGGCGTGGTGAAAACAAAGCCAACCGCGTTATGCCCGTACCACCATTCGACGTTCGCGCTGTTCACCCCGGCAAACAGATGATAGGACTTGAAGAGTCCCGCCGGGATGGACAGGTTGTTGACGATATAAAGGACCGCGACCGCCACGACCGTGGCAATGATGTACCAGAGTGAAATATACATGTGTTTTTCCTTACGCTTTACCAGCGTACCGAAAACCACGATGGCGAAGATAACCCAGAGGATTACCACGCCGATGTCCAGCGGCCACTCGAGCTCGGCATATTCCAGGGACTGGTTCATGCCCGCCAGAAGGCTCACGGCAGCCAGAGCGATGGCCGCGTTGAACAGCCAGAGGTGAAACCTGGCCAGCTTCGGGAAGGCCAGAGGCGCCTTCGTCAAGCGCATCAGAATATAGTATGAAATACCGAATATCGCTCCCACACCCAGTCCGAATGCCAGAGCGTTCGTATGGAGCACACGGAGTCTCCCGAACGTGAAGTACGGGGCGAAGTTCCATGACGCGTCCCACATCTGCACCGAGATGAGCAGACCCGCAAGGATGCCCGCAACTCCCCATACGATCGAGGAGATGATGAATCCGCTCACCGTTTGATTATCGTATTGATAATCACTCATTTTTTNNTTTAACCTCCTTGCATGATGAATTCTCGCTGCCGTTCCAGTTCTTGCCGGCAAGTTCCTTGAAATTGTATTTTTCCAGTTTTTCTTCGATCTCGTCGCGGATGTCTATCCAGATGGGATGCACCGCGCAGGTGCTGCTGAGCTTGCAGGACCTCTTGTCCACAGCACAGGCATTAATAAAAAGAGGCCCTGAGGTCGCCCTGATCACATCATAGAGTGTTATCTCCTCAGGGTCCCGCGACAGCCTGAAGCCTCCGCCAGCCCCCCGCACACTCTGCACGATACCGGCCTTCACCAGCCGCTGCAGTATTTTCGCGAGAAAGCTCTGCGGTATCTTCATCGGTTCGGTTATCTCCTTGACGTTCGATACCTTGCCCGGGTCCTTTGCCAGGTACAGCACGCANNCCCCCCCTGTCCGGATTAAACTTCATACTCCTTTTCCCTTTCCTGTTCTCATTTTTTGGGAATATACGAAACCATCTATTTAAGACCCTAATTGTCCTATTCAACCAGAATGCGCCTGTTTTGTCAACCCCCCTCTTTCAGTCCGCCTTCATCAATTCTCGCCATGAAAACAATCAGGGGTCGCATAATCTAAACATATACCTTAAAATAACCGGGATTTCAAGACTGAAAATATCAGTTTTCTCTGATTTCACGGTACTTACCGGTATTTCAGACCCGCCATATTGATAAGCATCACATCAAAAATCCCATGCTATAATCTAGCACCTGGAGGATTCATGCAAAAAGGATTGATCCATGTATATACCGGCGACGGAAAGGGAAAGACCACCTGCGCGGTGGGGCTTTCGATCCGGGCGAAAAGCCGTGACTACCGTGTTCTGTTCGCGCAGTTCATGAAGACCATCAAAGGGGGAGAAACCGAACTCCTGGCGAAGCTCTCAATAGAAGTACAGCGGTTCGAGCGGGTGCTCTCGCCCCTGTTCCATCCCAACGCGGACCATGCCCGCCTGAGGGAGCGCGCGCAGGAAGCCCTGGAGGAGCTCAAGACCCGGACCAATAATTTTGACCTGATCGTGCTTGACGAGTTCATACATCTCATCAACCAGGAACTCCTTACCGAAAGCGAGGTCCGCGATTTTCTGGAGAACCGTCCCGCAAGTCTTGACGTAATACTTACCGGACGGGGGGCCCCCCCGTGGCTCATTGAGATGGCCGATCAGGTCACGGAGATGCGCGACATCAAACACCACGCTGAACGCGGGATCAAGGCTCGCAAAGGTATCGAGTACTGAGCGGCTCAGGCCGTATCGGGCTTCCTCAGGAACACCGAAAGCGCTATGGCCAGCACGGCCAGGGCGGATGCCAGATAGAAACTTCCCGTGAAACTTCCCGACGCCTCGGCCAGTATCCCCGCGATAGCAGGACCCACGATCTGCCCCAGTGCAAAGATGAATGTTACAAAGCCAAAGGCCTGAGCCGCACGCGCCGCGCCGAGATAATCTCCCACGGCCGCAGCCATAATGGAAGGAATGCTCCAGGCCACCACACCGAAGAAGACAATGGAAAGATACACAGCCCCATCGGGCAGCCAGGGGGCCACAAGGAAATACGCAAGGGCCTGGAACGCAAATACCGTCATGAATCCGGCCCTGCGCCCGAGCCGGTCGGAAAGCGTGCCGAAGACCGGGCCCGAAAGCAGGCTGAGTCCTCCCACCCAGGACCATAGGGCCCCTGCCCCGGCCTCGGTAAATCCGTGCTCGCTCACCAGCGCGGTCACGACGAACGTCGCGTAGATAACATAGGTGAATCCGAAAAGGAAGTAGATCGCGCCCAGATGATAGACCGTCGGGTTGGTGTAGATACCGGGGACCTTATCGAACGTCCTGGAGGGGGACTTGTCCGCACCCACGGGGGCAAGCCCCAGGTCGGCAGGCCGGTTCCTGATCAGCCAGAGGCACAAGACCGCTATGACGAGGGAGGCAATCCCCAGAATGGCCCAGTTCAGCCGCCACCCGTCCGCTCCCACCGAAGCGTTCACCGCGGGGATGAGCCTTCCTGAAATTATAATGGCGAACCCGCTTCCGATGACGATGAAACCCGCAGCCCTCCCCCTGGTACTTCTCGCAAACCAAGCGGCAGTAAGCGCCATTATCGGCACATTGGCCGCGCCGCTGCCAAACCCCGTGGCAAAGTACAGCACCAGCACCCCGGCAAAGCCCGTCGCCGTACTGATGAGCAGCATGGAGCCGCCCACCAGCAGCAGGGCCGCGAATATCAGCCCGCGCGGTCCGAGCTTCGAGACCATCCATCCGCTTGCCAGCACCGCCACCAGATAGCCCACAAAGTTTCCGGTGCTGATGAATCCCATCTGGGCATAGCTCAATCCCAGGGCATCACCCATGGAGGGCAGCAGCATCCCCAGGGCGAAACGTCCAAGCCCGAGCGCGGCGAAGACGCCCATCATGCCGGCGAACACCACGGCCCAGCCGTAATGAAATGGTATTTTCCGCACGAAATGACTATAGCACAGAAACCGGAGCGGAGGCCCGGTCAGCGCTGCGAGGCCGGAACGTACACGGTGCCTTCTTCGAGTATCTTCATGAAGGGCTCGCTGCCCTCTTCGGTGCGCTTCAGAAGCTCAACCGTTTCTTCGAAGCTGCCGCCCTCCGGAAGCATGCGGCGTGTTATCCTTATCACGTTGTAAGGTGAGAAAAACGGGGTATCGGGAAGAAACTCCACTTCGACCAGGGAGAGGTCCTCATTCGCGCTGCCCGTTCCCCTGCCGAAGGTTCCCTCCGCCGTAATAACGTATCCGTCTGCCTGTCTGAACGATTCCACCTCGAAGTACAGCGTCTGGTCGCGGGGTCCGGCAAATCCCGTATAGTCCGGATGGGCGCGGTGTATTTCCTTGACCGTTGTCCAGGCGTCACCAAAGTGTCTCTGGAGCACCATGAACTCGTAATTGTAGGCAGGGGCATCAATCCACGCGCCGTCATGATAGCGGTACGCACTGCCATACCCCGCATAGACCGTGGAACGGTCGGCCTGTTTGTATTCCCTGGACAATGGAAGCGCAGAGCTCCCCGCACAGCCAAGGAGGCTGAAGAGCATAATAGGAGTCAGACAAAAAAGAAACCAGACACCTCTCATACCAGGCTTATCTCGCGGCATTATAACCTTTGCATGAGGGAACACATGAGACTCCCGGCAGCCCATGGCATGAAGCAACGGACTGCCGGGTCCTCACAGCATTCCAGGATTCTTTCATTTCTTCATTACTTGACCGCTTCACGTTCCATGGCGGCACGCACTTCTATTGACTGAAGCGGCGTCACTTCCCAATCCAGAGAACCCCACATGGGGATACCTCTGAGCATCCTGTCCAGATCATCATTGGAATCCGCTTCCACAATGAGAACAAATGCCCGGTCACCGACCGGGAGTCCACCGGCGATTATTCTCCCTTCCTTTTCAAACTTTATCAGAGCGTCAAAGCTTGGAAGAATAATGCTCTTGAGGACCTCTATCGCCTCTTCGGGAGAGGAAAATCCCGGACCGCCTGTTGCCGTTACCAGATATTTCATGTAAGTTACCTCCTTCCACTTGCTGCCTCTGATTAAACCGTAGCATATCCGCGGCGAATAGCAAGTTACATTTGCAGCATGCTCTGATCCAGCTTTCTTTACTCATTCCACTCATGATTTATCACTGAGGAAAGGCCGCATCAACAGGGGGTTCCGGACATCGATTCCAGGAGCATAACAGGATGTTTCCTAGCTTGATATATATAAACATATAATGCTAAACTTTTAGACTTAAATTACACACGTTCCGGCCCCATGTCCGGTGGGTCTCCCCAGGGAGTACCGGATGCCGTACCGGAGCGGAGGAAAAAACCAAGGAGGACTCACCATGAGCGTTGTCACCATGAAGGAACTGCTGGAAGCCGGTGTGCACTTCGGCCACCAGACCAAGCGCTGGAACCCGAAGATGAAGCCGTACATCTTCGGGGAGCGCAACGGCATCTACATCATCGACCTGCAGAAGACCATGAAGGGGATCGAGATCGCCTACAACTTCGTCAAGGATTCGGCCGCATCCGGGGCGAAGGTCCTGTTCGTTGGCACCAAGAAGCAGGCGCAGGATTCCATCGTAAACCAGGCGCAGCGCGCCGGATCGTTCTTCGTAAACCAGCGCTGGCTGGGCGGCATGCTGACCAACTACACCACCATCAGGCGGAGCATCGACCGCCTCAAGAGGCTTGAGACCATGAAGGAGGACGGCACCTACTCGTCCCTGACGAAGAAGGAAGTCTCCCGCCTGGAAAAAGAGCGCGGAAAGCTTGAGAAGAACCTCAGCGGCATCAAGGATATGGGAACCCTTCCGGACATCGTGTTCATCATCGATCCCCGGAAAGAGAAGATCGCCGTTGCCGAGGCGCGGAAGCTCAATATTCCCATCGTGGCCCTCGTGGACACCAACTGCGACCCGGACGAGATCGACTACGTCATCCCGGGCAACGACGACGCCATTCGCGCCATCAAGCTGATGTCCACGAAGATGGCCGACGCCATTATCGAGGGGCGTGACCAGCAGGCGAAGATTGATGCCGCCGAAGCGGAGGCAGAGGCCGCTGAGGCCAAGGCCGCCGCTGATGAGGCACAGGAGGCCGCTGAAGGCGAGACCACTGAGGCCGCGCCCGCCGAAGCACAGGCCCCGGCGGCAGCAGCAGAAGCAACAGAAGAAAAAACAGAAGAGCCCAAGGAGGGTTAATACACCATGGCAGATATAACAGCTTCACTTGTAAAAGATCTCAGGGACAAGACCGGCGCAGGAATGATGGAGTGCAAGAAGGCTCTGACCGCTGCCGGTGGAGATATTGAAAAGGCAATCGAGGAACTGAGGAAGAAGGGGCTCGACAAAGCCGCTTCCAAAGCGGGACGTACCGCCTCTCAGGGCCTGATCGCTTCCTACATTCACATGGACAAACTGGGAGTGCTTCTTGAGATCAACTGCGAGACCGACTTCGTGGCAAAGACCGACGACTTCCAGAACCTGGCAAAGGACATTGCCATGCACATCGCAGCCGCAAGTCCCCAGTATGTCACCCCTGAGGAAGTTCCCCAGGCGGTCATCGAAAAGGAAAAGGAGATCTTCCGCGCGCAGATAGAGGGCAAGCCCGAGAATATCGTGGAGAAGATCCTCGAAGGGAAGATCCAGAAATTCTACGAGGATGTCTGTCTCGTTGAACAGGCTTTCGTAAAGGACCCCGAGGGGAAAAAGAAGATCAAGGACGTAGTTACCGACGCGATAGCGAAAATTGGCGAGAACATCGTCGTCAAGCGATTCGCGAGGTTCCAGCTTGGCGAAGAAGCCTGAGAACAAATACTCGCGCATCCTTCTGAAGCTCAGCGGTGAGGCCCTCATGGGCGACCGCAGTTTCGGGATCGACCCCACTACAGCGGACTTCATCGCCCACGAGATCCTCAAGGTCATAAAGCGGGGCGTCGAGGTAGCCGTTGTCATCGGCGGCGGAAACATCTTCAGGGGTGTTGAGGCGGCCACCAAGGGAATGGACCGGGTGACCGCCGACAACATGGGAATGCTCGCCACCACCATCAACGCCCTTGCGCTGCAGAACGCCCTTGAGAAGATCGAGGTCAGCACCCGGGTACAGTCCGCCATCGATATGCAGGAGCTTGCCGAACCCTATATCCGCAGACGCGCCATTCGTCACCTGGAAAAGGGACGTGTGGTCATCTTTGCCGCAGGCACGGGCAATCCCTACTTCACCACCGACACCGCGGCCGCCCTCAGGGCAATGGAAATGGGGGCTGAGATCATCTTCAAGGCAACGAAGGTCGACGGCGTCTATTCGTCCGATCCCGTCAAGGATCCCAAGGCAAAACGCTTCACCAGCATCTCATATATCGATGTGCTGAAAAAGGGTCTGCACGTCATGGACTCCACCGCCATTTCTCTATGTATGGACAATGCACTCCCGATTATGGTATTTAATCTAAGAGGTAAAGGGAACATACTGAAAGCAGTTTCCGGATCGAAAATGGTAGGAACCGTCATCGGAGAGAAAAATGCTACAAGAACTACGAAAAAAAACTGAGGAAAAAATGAAGGCCACCATCGAAGGACTGAAGCGGGACTTCACGTCCATTCGGACTGGCCGTGCCTCCCTGTCACTGTTTGACGGGATCAACGTAGATTATTACGGCACCCCGACCCCGCTGAACCAGGTAGCCACCCTGAATATCCCCGAACCGCGAATGATAACCGTTCAGCCATGGGAAGTGAAACTGATCGGAGACATCGAGCGAGCCATACTGAAGTCCGACCTCGGGCTCACCCCCGCCAATGACGGAAAGATCATTCGAATCCCCATTCCGCAGCTTACCGAGGAACGCAGAAAAGAACTGGTCAAGATGGTCAAAAAGCGCGGCGAGGAGTGCAAGGTCGCCATCAGGAACATCCGGCGCGACGCCAATGACCAGGTCAAGAAGCTTGAAAAAGACAAAGAGATCAGTGAAGACGAGATGAAGAAGGACCTTGACGAGGTCCAGAAAATGACCGATAACTATATTAAAAAAGTAGACGAAACGATAGAGCATAAAGAACAGGAAGTAATGGAGGTCTGATCATGAATGTTAACTTCATCCTGAAAGTTGAAGATGCCAAGGCCAAGGATGTCCAGGACGCCCTCAAGGCCGCCGGGATAACAGTACGGAGCATCCAGGAAATACACAAGGAACAGCCACAGGAAGCCGCTGCCGCGGCGGAATAAGGGCGTATGGCCGGAAAGGAACCGTCCAGCGTGGACCAGCCCGATTCACGTGAAAGCAGGCTCAGAAGACTCCTTCAGAACAAGCGCCAGGAGTTGCTGAAAGAGACTCAGGCCGAGATCGTGAAGTATATCAAGGGAGAGAACCGTCAACTCGTGGAGACGGCCCTTGATGACGGGGACTGGTCCGTCATCGACCTCAACGAGGACCTCAATCTCAGGAAACTGGGTTTCAACCGTGATACCCTGCAGAAAATTGACGAATCTCTCCACAAACTGGATGAAGGCACATACGGCGTCTGTGACGACTGCGGAGATGAGATCAACTCCGAACGCCTCAGGGTGCTGCCGTTCGCCATCCGCTGCCGCGACTGCCAGGAGGACTTCGAGGAGCAGCAGGCCGCAGAAAAGGAAGAACGCTCCTCTTCCTACTGACTCAGTACCCTATATACTCAAGGAACAGCCCATGGGCTGGAGCGGTCGGCCCCGCAAGCCCTCGGTCCCCTGAAACAAGAACCTTTTTCACATCGTCTTCTTTCATACCCCCCTTGCCGACCTCGACAAGAGTTCCGGCGATATTACGCACCATGTGCCGGAGAAAGCCGGTCCCCTCTGCCTCGATGCGTATACATCTCCCCTGAAGGGCAAACCCGAAGAACCCGCTCTCCTGTCCTTCGGACACCCGGAGGGAGACAAGCTCCCGGACCGTGGTCTTTACTGATGATCCGGCAGCCATGAAGGCGCTGAAGTCATGCTCTCCCACAAGGACCCCGGCCGCGTGCGACATCGCCTCCACATCCAGCGGCCTTTTAACGTGCCATGCATACCGCAGCATGAAAGGCGACACCTGCTCCTCGTTCACGATGATATAGACATACCGCTTGGTGAGCGAAGAATACCGTGGGTGAAACTCGTCGGGCACCTGGGATGCCCGGATCACCCGGACATCCGCGGGAAGCACCGCATTGAGCGCCCGGTGGATCGTGGGCACATCGAGGCAGGACGACGTCTCGAACGCGGCCACCTGACCCAGCGCGTGCACCCCGGCATCGGTGCGCCCGGCGCCAATGATCCGCAAGTCCTCGCCGGTTATTTTTTTCACCGCCGCCTCCAGCACATCCTGCACCGTTCGCTCCCCCTGGGCCTGGCTCTGCCAGCCCTGGAAGTCCGTGCCCTCGTACTGAAGAAGGAGCCTGACCGTGCGCATGGAGTTCATTTTACCGGGTGCAGCTGTGACAAGACAACCGGAAAAAGATTGCTTCATCTCCATATTCAAAGCTAAGCTAGAGATATGAAGGAACGCATACTCGATAAAACTATCCTCCAGGTGAGGCATAACTGCCGGATATCCGATGCGCAGTTCTGGGGATATTACACGGTCTGCGGACTTCTGCTCAGGCTCAGGGAACTGTACCGTTTTGAAAAGGGGCTCGGCCCCACCGACCCAACCGACATGGACGATATCACCCGCTGGATAGGAGAGCGGGAGGAGCACTGGGAGGAACTCTCCCATATGGAATTCGCCCCCATCGAAGTGGAAGGAAGAAGTTTTGAATCCTTCGATGTGGAGGGCATCAACCGCGTCCTCACCCCGCATGGGCTGCTGTATGGCGCCGGATACGGGGTGTACATGAAGCCCGTATTCTTCCTTGCGGACCTTGACGCGGAAGAAACGCTGCAAGGACTCCGGGTGCTTTTCGCCGGCACCGAATACGCCCGTGACCTCTCCATACATCCGGCCATGCTTCAGGGGAAGACCGTACTGGCAAGAAGGGACGCGGCACTCGTGCTCACCGGGGAGAAGTTCGAGGAGTTCCGGGCATCGAAGCACAACAGCGCTCTGGACATCGCCTTCACGTCTTACGGCGTGACACCGGAGGCGTCTGAGGCCGAACTGCAGAGGGTGGCGGTTGAAGAACTGCGCACCTATGTCTATCACGAGATCGGTGAAGCCCTGGAGGAAGAGCGAAGCGCCGGGCTCTGGGCCGAGATGCTCGTATGCTCCACCCAGCGCAAGGCATGCCAGTTCCTGCGCGGCCTCAAGGACGTTCTGGCCGACACCACATCAGGCGGAATGCTCTCGCACATAATCGAGAACCGGAAAGCAGGGTCGCTTGCCTTCTATATATCCATGCTCTCGGGTTACCGGAAGATACTTTCCGCAGACATTGAGGAAGCATTCAAATCATTTCCGGAAACACAGAGATGGGAGGACATTGAGGCCGCAAGGGATGCCTGTTACCAAAAAACATCGGCTCTGGCTGAAGACCTGCTCTCAGGGTTCCGCCTGACCAAAGACCCGGAAGAACTGGAACGTTCGATAGAGACCCTGATCTCACGCATCAGCCAATAACAATCTTAAAGCCCGCTTATTTGACAATGCGCCAAAGCGGCCTTTAAACTTAATCTCTTATGAAACAGGTACTTGAACAGCAGCTGCGCAGAGCCCTCTCCGCCATGGAGGCTGAGGCCCCGGAGCATATCGAGATAGAAACTCCACGGGACGAGTCCTTCGGCGACCTCGCCACCCCGGTGGCAATGGGGCTGGCTAAACAGCTTCGCAAGGCCCCCCGCGCCATAGCGGAGGACATCATCGCAAGCCTTCCCGAAAGGGAGATATTCTCGAACATCGATATCGCCGGACCGGGATTCATCAATTTCACGTTCGCGCCTGATTTTCTCCATGAAAGTCTCGGAAAGCTCATAACCGAAAGTGAAGCGTTCCTCCGCTCGGACACGGGCAAGGGGCAGAAGATACAGATAGAGTTCGTAAGCGCGAATCCCACCGGCCCCCTGCATCTGGGGCACGGGCGCGGCGCGGCCGTGGGCCAGGCACTGGCAAACCTCCTGACCGCTGCAGGTTATCAGGTTGACCGTGAATACTACGTAAACGACGCGGGGCGGCAGGTCCAGCTGCTGGCCGAGAGCGTTTTCGCCCGCTACAAGGAACTGCTGGGGATAGATTGCTCCCTGCCCGAGGACGGTTATCGCGGAGAATATATCCTGGAGGCGGCCCAGGCGCTTCTGGACAAGGTCGGAGAGGAGTTCAAGGATGCCTCCTTCGATGAGGCCGAAGCGGCCGTCCGCGAGTTCTCCCTGAAGCTGATGCTCGATGACATAAAACACGACCTTGAGGACTTCGGCGTCGGTTTCGAGACCTGGCAGAGCGAGCGGGAGTTGTTCGAGGAAGGCAGCGTACGACATGCCATCGAGTTCCTTACCGACAAGGGACTGATCTTCGAAAAGGAAGGAGCGCTATGGTTCGACGCGGAGAAGTTCGGGGACGAGAAGAACCGGGTCGTGATCAAG
>JABAHP010006612.1_pt1 | contig 29628 bp, 23 predicted proteins | sample 7062081 | NCBI WGS metagenome assembly JABAHP01 (sample SAMN14534357, study PRJNA622989) | marine sediment metagenome | biome: marine biome [ENVO:00000428]; feature: marine pelagic biome [ENVO:01000023]; material: deep marine sediment [ENVO:00002113] | place: India: Gulf of Kutch | collected...
ATTATAAGCAAAAAATACTCATATTTTAAGAAGTATAATTAAACTAAAAAGAAGTTCAGAATTTAGAATTAAATTAGCTATTATTATTCAAATGGATTAATTCATCTAAATACTCAATCTGTTTCTCTTTTGACAAAAAAGCTAATTCTTTTTTTATAGTTTTTTTCTTTTCCTTTGACACATTTAGATCTCTTAATTTATCTCTGATTTCTTTTGACAATATCGTATAAATTCTTGAGAAATATTTCTTAATTTCAGGAATATCTTCAATATCTCCATTTTCTTCCAGGTTTTTCATTTTCTAATCTAATCCAATTTTAATTTGCTATTAAATTTTAGATTAACTCTTTTAATCTAAAATATTTGAAGTGTTTAATAAAAATTTAGGAGTCCAGTTCTTCTGTAGATTTTTCTGATGGATTTGAAAATAATATTTTATATTAGTTTATTTTACTATTGGAATAGAAAAATAGAATATAGTTCCTTTATTTCTTCCCTCAGATTCAAGCCAAATTTTTCCTCCGTGCAATTCTATAAGTTTTTTTGTGATATATAATCCTAATCCTGTACCATCAGCTGCGATATCCCACCCTTGTCCATAACGTTCAATTTTTCCAAATTGTTTAAAAACCTGGCTTTTCTCTTCATCAGTAAAACCAATACCATTATCTTCAACTGAAATTTCAAAAAATCCATTATTCTTTCTAGATTCAATTGTTATATTACCTCCCGGAGGGGTATATTTAATCGCATTTACTAATAGATTTGAAATTACTTCATAAATCCTTTCTTTATCGAATTTTGTCTCCAAATTATCTTGTAATTTTAACGTAATATTTTGATCTCTTAATTTAGCTAAACCCTGAAGTTCTTTGACACAAAATTTGATTAAAAATACCAAATCTTCATCTTTTAAATTCAAAGATAATTGTCCTGCTTCTAATTTAGTACTGTCTAAAAGTAAGTTGATAATTTTTTCAAGACGTTTGCTTCCGTCCCTGATTTCTTCAATAATAGATATAACCTCAGGATCTAATTTCGATTTATAAAGTGTTAGTAATAATTCTGTAAAACCTTTAACTGAAATTAAAGGTGTTTTTAATTCATGTGAAGTTCTTGANNATTTCAATTTATTTATTTTATTTAATGTTATGTTTTGTTTTTCTAGATCTTTTTGTACTTTCCAACGTCTTTGCTCGATTTCAAGAGCATCACAAATTAAAAACATAACTAATTTATCCTGTCCGCTAACTATAGGATTATCTTTATAAAATATACAGATCCCACTATTAAGGCCCCCATGAGATTTAATTATCTTTCCAAAACAACCTTTAAACTTATTGTTTTTAATGAATTGATCACTTTCAGCATAATTCATCCTATTAATATCTAAGAATGTTTGGGGAAAGTCGTGTTCTTCTTGAAATAGGATGCTTATGAAAAGATTGTTGAATTGTTTGGAGCTAAAATTATAAGTCTTATTATTTGATGTTATAATTTGATAGTATTCCTTCTCATCTACAATTGTTTTGTAGACATATAACAGCAAATCTCCGTCAAGTAATTTTAAACAAGTGTTCAAGAGCAAATCAATGTTTTTTCTTATATCTGTGGTGAAATTTAAGAAATTTATGTTTAATTCATATATTAAATTCTCATACATCTTTTTTTCGGTAATATCATCTAACCATACTCTTATACTGTCAATTTCTCCATGCTTATTATAATGAGGAATTCGTTTTCCTGCTAACCATTTTATTCTATCTTGCTTATCAGTAATTCGGAATTCAAGTTCTGCTTCTTCATTTGTTTTTGTAAGTTTAGCTAAATCACTCTTATGAATAATTTTTTGGCGAAATATTTCTTCTGTTATTTCTTCTCCTTTATACCCCACCATATTAATTAACTTTGGATTAATGTAGAGTAGTTTTTTGTTAAATACATCTAGTTCCATTACTCCTACTGATGATGTTTCCAAGATGTCTCGAAATTTTTTCTCACTTTCCTTTAAGGCATTTTCAGCTTCTTTTAAGTCAGTTATATCATGAATCACTGCAAGTATATATGTTTCACTCTGCATATTCAGTAAATTAGCGTTTAATTGTATCCATTTAAGTATTCCTTCTTTAGTTTCAATAGGAATTTCAATACCATTTAGTTGTTGATCTCCTAATAAATCTTCATATCCTTTTCTTAATATTGTTAACCCATCTTCGACGTATAGATCTAAATCCATAAAATTCTTTCCAATTAGTTCTTCTGCAGAATATCCTAATATTAATTCGATTGCAGTATTACATTCTTTGATATCACCTTTTACATCTGTAAGAAGAACCCCATCTGGAGAAGTTTCGTACAATTGATGATATTTTTCCTCCGATAATTTTAATTTCTGTTCTGTAAGCTTTTTATCGGTTATGTCTAGAATGGAAACAATAACATTTGACCATTTATCTTCATAATCAGGTACTATTGAGGTCTTTGCATAAAGATGTATAGTTTCTCCAGTAAACTTTTTAGAGACTGTTTCCGACTCAAAGGTACGCTCACCATTTATTAGACTTAATAATTCCATTTTGTTATATCTAATAATATCCTTAGGCAATTCTTCACTCATATTTTGCCCTATTTTTTTTACTCTCTCAAAGTACTCTTCCTTATTTTTAGCATTATATATGTCTAAAGTCTTCTTATTCACATCAATCATCTTAGCTTTGGATAGACATTTCAAAACTTCTTCAGGATTATCATCAAAAAATTTCTCGAAATCATTAATTCCTAATGATTTTAGATGATAAATATACTTTCTAATTTCTGAATAATCTTGTATCGTTAAAGCTATAGGAGAATTTTCAAATAAGTTATGATATTTAATTTCAGATTGCTTTATCTTTTCTTCAGCTTTTTTTCTTTCTTCAATTTTTTCTATTAATACCTGTATAACCTTCTCATTTTCAATTTGAAAAGTTGAAGCTTGGAAGGATACCCATACTCGTTCATTATCACGTGTGAAAAGTTGAATTTCTCGTGGCACTAAAATACCAGTTTTGATTAAAGTTTCATAATCCTTTATTACCGAATAAAGATATTCTTTTGGTATAAATGATGTATCTACAAAACTCTTTCCTAATAATTCGATTCTATTGAAGCCGGACAATCCCTCAGCAGCTTTATTACAATCTATAACTTTACCATCCATATTAACTAAGAGTATAGCATATGGTGAACTTTCATATAAATGACGATATTTTTTTTCAGATTCTTTAACTTTTTGCTCTGCTATCATTTTTGGTGTGATATCTATTTGGGTTAATAAGTCTGCTGTACAGCCTTGGAATGTTATAGATTTAGAGAAATTCTCTACATATTTTATTGTTCCATTTTTAGTAATTATTTTAGCAATATAATGAGTTATTATATCTGAAGATCCTTGTTGCTTTTTCTTTAATTGTTCCATTACCATATCTCGAGAATCTGGGTGAATGACTTTTACAAATTCACTTGGTTTCCATTGGTTAATCTCAGAAATGGGATATCCATAAATATCAGCGATTTGTTGGTTTAGATATTTAACCTCAAAATCTTGTATAATACAAATCCCCATAAGCGACTGTTCAGCCATAGTTCTAAATTTTTCTTCAGACTCTTTTATCTTTTGCTCAGCTCTTTTATTTTCAGTAATATCTGAAAAGGTCACGGCAAAATTTCCCTTCTTAGGAGAGTAACCTGATACTTTATACCATCTATCAAGAGCTTCTGAGTATTCTTCAACTATTAATGGCTTTCCTGTGAGTCCAACATTACCAAACTTCCCAATCCAATCTGCAGGATCATTTTCTGTTCCTGGAATTGCTTCTGTTACATTTTTTCCAAGTAAATCCTCTTTTTTCAGCCCAGTTAACTTTTCAAACTCAGGATTTACTTCGAGATATTTATAATCAATAGGTTTGTTATTGTTATCAGTTATAACTTCATGATAAGCAAATCCAGAAGTCATATTCTCAAATAANNTTGCTCCGACTCTTTCAATTTATATTCGGTATTCTTTCGGTCGGTAACATCTATAATTGTTATTAAATCTGCAGGTTTCCCATCAAATGTTATTGTTTTAGAATAAGTTTGAACCCACATAATTTCTCCATTTTTTTTAAAGCATCTACATTCATATCCAGAAGTTTTAGTTTCAATACCTAACTGTCTTTTCTTCGCAAAATCAATAACTATTGCCTTATCCTCAGTATAGATCACTTTCAGAAAATCTTTTGTACCCCATTTTTTCACTTCATCAACAGTTCTACCACTTATATTGGCAAACTTTTGATTGACATATTTGAATTTATCATCTTGCAATATCGCAATTCCTAATAATGATTGTTCAGCGATTGTTCTGAATTTATCTTCTGATTCTTTTAACTCTTTTTCTGCCAATAGAAGATTATTGATATCGGTAATAGTACCTCTTAAACCAATAATAGTGTTGTTTTCATAAATAGGTCTTGAGTGAACTAAGCCGTAGAATTTTGTCCCATCTTTTTTAACCAACAAATATTCCTTTGGTGTTAATTCTCTACCTTCAAATAACAGTTTAATATTTTCTCTAACGACATCTAGATAAGTTGAGTCAATAAATTTCCCGATAGTTAAACCTGAGCTTAAATCTTCTTGAGTATAGCCAAATTTTTCAAAAGCAACTGAATTGACATATGTTAGATTTAAATTTAAGTCTGTCTCATATATTACGTCCGGTAATAATTCAGCAATATCTCTATATCTTTTTTCAGACGCTTCTAACTCTTTTTGTAGATTATGTTTATCTGTTATATCAATAATAGTCCCCTCGGTAGCAATAGGAAGCCCTTGATCATCATAAATTAAATGAGAGTTTGCCTGCAAAACAATTGGCTCCCCGTTAAGTTTTTTTGCGAAGGCGATATAATTTTTAACCTTTCTATTTTTTTTTAAAGTTATAAGGAACTTTTCTCGGTCATGTTGATTCTGCCAAAAATTGAATGTCTTTTCACCGTTTAGACATTTCAAGGGATCAATTCCAAAAATTTCATTGTATTTTTGATTATGAACTAAAATTGTACCATCCAAACTTACTCGGAAGAAACCAACATCTAGATTTTCAATAATTTCAAAATTATTTTCTTTTAAAAATGAGCTCCTAAATTTCTTTTTATTATTGTATAGCATACAAAAAGCACCATTATCCTAGGAAATTTGATAGTTCTTAAACAAGATTATCTTAAAGTAATTATAAAATCTTAGTAAGAATAGGTTTATTTATATATTACTTTCTCAATACATTTTTGTATTGTTAATATACACAAGTGAAGATCAAAATTTTTTATAAACGGAAATTTTTTAAAATATCAGCATTATTAATCTCAACAGTCATTTCATTTTCATTACTCAATTCACTATAATTAGTACCAAATTTTACTTTGCCTTGTAATTGATTTAAATCTGAATATCTTAACGTTAATTTAGCTGCATAATTCAGTGAGTCATCATTATAATCTCCTTGAATAATTGTTATTGGTCCTGGTATGCCGATCGCTTCCATTGCTAAATCATCAGGACTTTTTAATGTAAGCAAAAGATTATTTTCATTCTCATTTCTTCCAACAATAATTTTGGTTTCTTTATATCGAAAATGCCGTCCAGTCCTTAAGATAGGAATATCTTCTATCGACAATTTTGTATTAAATTTGAAAGCATCTCTTAAACGATTAGCGAAATTTTCGTCTGTTAATAAACATCCTCCACAAGCATAGTAGTTTTCTAGCAACTTGTGTTCTCTAGCCAATTTCATTTGGATTTTTCTACTTCTTCCCCTTATACCCAATAGTTTTTTCCTATCTATTAATCCCTCTTGCTCATAAATAGTCGGTTTTAGATGATGTGCCGATAAAGGTCTTAATAATTTACCTTCAAGATCTGATTCTTTTTCTACTATTTTTAAAGCTTTAAGATGTTGAGATTTTGGTCTTTGATCTAGAACTTCTCCAGTAAAAATGAGAGTTGCATCTACTTTTTTCATGAATTCTTTTGCTTTTTTTAAAATATAAATTCTACAATCTATGCACGGATTTATATGCTTTCCATAACCAAATTTGGGATTTTGGAGAATTTCGAAATAATCATCCCCCAATGGCAAATAATAAATATCAATTCCTAATTTTTCTTGAAATAGATCTAATTTACATTCCTCTTGACTGGATTCTTTATTGTATTGACAAAATGGGGATGTAAAATTCAATCCAATCACTTTAATTCCTTGTTGTTGAATCAAAAGGCAAGCAATTAAACTATCTAACCCTCCTGATACCAAACCAAGACCAATTATTTCTTTTTTAAGTGTACCATTATTATCATTCATAATGTCAAAAACAGAAAAAGATAATCCAGAGTAAGGTAAAATTCAAAACAATATATTTCTTTCTTTAATAAATAATAGAAAAACTAAAAAAAAAGTAAAAATACATTTTTATATACTATAGTTGGTTTTTTATTATATAGTAATAAACTTAAGCCAGTGTTGCCGAGTAGTATAATACATCATGGAGAATCGCCCAGACAGCGAACACTATGAGATTCTATACAGGCGATGGCCTGCAGGGTTTCTCCACGCAGATAGCCATTTATCATGGGTTCAAATCCCATCACTGGCTCCATTTTTCTTTTTTATGTATTATTATATGTTCTTAGTTTCTTATAGAATTGAAAATATAGTTTTTATATTAGGAAAAGTAAATAATTCTCAAAAATTAAATAACTTAAATTTCAAAAAAATAAATCATTAACCAATTCACCCCTAATTAAGAGATATGCCTAAAGTTCAGCTGAAAAAAATAAAACTATTTACTAAATTTTTAGATAGTACCATAGTTAAAAGATTTAAAAGATTAACAAGTATAGATAGTATATTAAATCTTCCAATTTCAGCATTTAATTTTCTAAATGATACTGATGTAAATTTAATTGAGAATTACTTTCAAATTGAAAATATTGGGCAATTTTCATCTTTAGATCCAGTATCACCCTTTAAAATTTTATATAAAGATAAGACTAATCAAAAAAAGATTGAACAATTATTAATTACAGATTTAGAAATTGAAGATAAAATAAAAAAAGCAGTTTTAATAAGTAATATTGCTTACAAAATAAAGCAAGAATCCATTACTTTATCTAAGAAAGAGCAAAAAGTTATTGTTGTTGGTTTAAATAATGCTGGCAAGACAACAATATTAAAGAAATTTGGTGGAGAAATTGGAATAAAAGATCTGGCAAAATTACGTCCAACCAAAGGAGTTGAAAGGCAGGAAATAATAACTTCTGATTTAGTTTTATTATTATGGGATTTTGGAGGTCAACAGGAATATAGGAATAATTATCTTAGAGAACCTGATAAATACTTTATAAACATCGATCTAATAATCTACGTGATCGATCTTCAAGATCCTCAAAGATATCTTGAAAGTATTGACTACTTCGAAAAAATTATTGATCTTATTGAAAAACTTGAAGAAGAACCTTATATATTAATCTTTATCCATAAATACGACCCAGATATAAAAGAAAATCCAGAAGTATTATTGAATATAGAGTATGTCAAAGATTTGATCAAGAATATTTTTAGAGAACGAAAACAATTAGATTACGATATATATTTGAGTTCTATCTATTCATTATTAACCAAAGGTCCAAAATTTTCAAGATATCTCAAAGAAACGATGAAAAAAACTGCTACATTGTCAGACCATAAATTAGAGGGAATGGCATCTATTTTAGAATCTACATTAAATGGTATAATCCGATTATCTGAATTTGTAATGACAGAGATCAATAAAATAAATATAAAGATAGATATGATTAAAGGAAAAAAACCTAGTCCAAAAAGTATATCTACTTCCTTACCCGCTCCAGAATACTCTTCAACTCCTCCATTTACCTCTACACCAAACGATAAACCTTTAAAATTAACTCCCCAAAGAAGAGGTCGAAACGCACAAAAGGCTGTACTTGACGAATTAAAAGAACTCCTTGAAAAGAAAGGGCTCCAATCTTGAATCAAATTAATAATAATAGAAAAGCATTTTTGATACAACTATAAATAAAATAGCACCTTTTTGCAAAATTTTCTATTTTTTATTCCAAATAGTGCTTATCTTTCAGTATAACCCACAAACCCAGCCAGTAATATTAGCACACCACCAATTAAACTGGTGTAAATAATCATAACGATTCCGATGATCACACAAATAATCCAATTTAAAGCTATGAATTTATGAGGAATAATAACACTTAATATGATAATCGAAGCTAAAATAATTGAAACTACAAGCAAAATTATTTGCGTACCATCTAAATTCCTATTATCAAATCCTAGAATACCATCAATTATTGCTATAACGGCTCCAAGAACGGCTAATAATTTCATTAAATCTTCATTATGCATACCAAAAACCTAAGATCTTATAATTATACATGAATTTCTAATACTTTTTGATTTTTATAAAGGTGATTGGAATAAATTTGTAATTTCCATATAAAAGCATGAAAAGAGATATTTAATGTTCAATGAAAAAGAATAATATTCATTAATCAGGGTCTTTTACTCCAAAGGGTATAATATCATTGAGATAGGATAATATCATCCCTTTTTCAGGTTCTTTATGCTCAAAATTGATAAGATCAAGAACATTTTGGGAGGTAATTCTTTCTTTTAAATAAGAAAGCCTTAAATCTTCTATACCTGCATCAAGAATAAGAATCTTGTTTTCCCCCTCTGTCTTATCCCATGGATACCAATAAGGTAAACCTTCTCCGTTTGGATTTCCTGTTCTTGCAAAATTTGCAAGATAATTCATACACAGATCTTTTAATCTTTCCCTGCCAAGTTGATTACGCATAGTGTGTGTTTTTCCAATCAGCATAAATATAGAACTTTTACCCATCCCTAAAAAAAAAGGAATTTCTGCTGCATGATGAGCACCTAAATTTCTTCCCATACTTTTAGGTAGAACACTCATACCATCTTTATCGGGGCTACCCCAATCAAATCGGTATGCATAAATGGGTAAATTAGTGTTTAGAGACATTTGAAATGCAAAGGAATCAAGACCATTCACACGCCAGAGAAGAGATCGATAGCTCCAAACTAAATCATATAACCTTGTATTCTTTGGAGGATCTTTTCTAAAATTGCCAAAAAGCTTTAATTCATCCTTAGTGCAACCGATAATTATTGGTACCTTATTTGCCCAATCTCCAGTTGAAAGTATAGCATAACCTTCTTTTGGTATTATTGAACCATCAGTGAAGATGGATCGCCATTTAGCCATTCCAAAATCCATTTTGGGTATACATTTCAAAATTTTAAAGGCAGATTTTGAACGAAGATACTCATCAATCTCTTCTTCTAACATTTCATCTATTACTTTCACAGCTTCTACTTTATTCTTTGCCTTATGATCCTTAATGAGGAGATTAATAAGAAGATCGGTACTTTGAGCTTCTGCAGTGTTATTACTCCCAATAAGAGATAATCCACTTTCAGCTATAGCATGATGGAAGAGTCCTTTTGCATAAGGAGAAATAAGGAGTGAGAGAACATTAAAAGCACCACCAGATTCCCCTGCAATTGTAACATTATTAGGATCCCCTCCAAATGCTTCTATGTTATCTCTTACCCATTCTAAAGCTTTTATCAGATCAAGAGTACCATAATTCCCACTTTGATCTTCAGGAGTACCATTACTTGTAACTGCAGGATGTATAAACCACCCAATTGCCCCAAGACGATAATTTACTGAAATATATAATAAGTTAGATTTCTCAACAATTGCATTACCATAATAGGCAACCTCTGCAGATGAACCAATTGAATTTCCTCCTCCATGGATATATAAATAAACTGGTAAATTTGTCTCTGGAGTTTTAGGACGCCAAATATTAAGATAAAGACAATCCTCTGAACCAATTGGACCTAAAAAAGGCATAACTTGTGCTGCAGAATTCCCAAACTTTTTTGTTTTGCGGGTTCCAATCCATGGAGTAGGATCAAGTGGTGCTTTCCAACGAAGGGGACCAATCGGAGGATTTGCATACGGAATCCCCTTCCAGCACCAAGATCCTTTATCTGAAAACCCAGATACTAAACCATACTTTGTTTGGACAAGGGCATCATTATTCCATATATCTAGTTCAAAAGTAGTATTACTAGGCTTTAACCTGCGAAAATGACAAGTCTGAGCAGATACAATCCTTTTAATCAAGTTGATTAACCGAATTAAAGGAGAAAATAAATAAGCTAGCTTTATTAATAAACTCATGATTTCAGATTAGAAATATTAAAAATTTTTAATAAAGTTACATTCTATCAATTTTATTATTTATAAAATTAGGCTATTATTAGAATTATCACGATTTAGCCTAAATAATTTTTACCTACTTTTAAATAAAAATATAGTATTTTTATTTGCCCAATTTTATTTCATGTTGTTAAATTTAAAAAGAACTCTGATGCACTTCAATATTTACTTGGATATAACTAATATAATAGAATATATTATTATCTTTATAAATTTCTTCGTTCTAAAGTTAAAATAATAGTTGATTTTTAAGCTCATCTTATATTATTTAATGCAAACTTTTATAATAGAAGTCTGGGAATATACCTAATAATTTAATTACAAATTCAAGTTACACTTATTTTAAAATTATAAATGTGATGATTTTAATGGCTAAAGGTGGAATAATTCTAGGAATAATTGCCTTAATACTGGGTGCTAGTGGTTTAGGTTTTGGAATGATTACATGGATAGATCAAGGGAAAACAAATTTTTGGTATGATTACAAACAAGACATATTTACACCCCCATTTGCAGAATATGTAACTGTTCCTGATTTATATGTAATCGTTAGTTTGGAAGCTCCAGCTACAGTTCATATGTTATTTACTACAAGTACGAGAATACTTCCTGATCCAATAAGTTTTGCTGACATGATCTTCTATTTTTGGATTGATGGTTCTCGACTGCTTAATCCATTCACTCGTGCAGGACCTTTTGAAGGGGACGCTACTTATCAATATTATCCAGTGGCGATGCAACATTCTCAATTATTATCAGCAGGAGTTCATAATATTAGTATAGTAGTATTCTCTGAAACAGCAGCCAACTTTATGAGAGAAAGTAGTCTCGCTGTAACTCGCTATTAATTTATAAAAATCAATATTTACATTTTTTTTTATATTTTAATCTTATTCCTTGGTTAGATTGTATTATAGTTTTTTTGATAATATTAAAAAATGGATTACATATCTCTTATAGCTAATTTTTAATAGTTTTTAATAGGATAAGGAAAATATTTAACTACTAAGCATAGATATGAAAAAATAAAGAAGGAACCTGTTTGTTTAATCTATTATGCAATAAGAAATAAACGCTAACTAAAATTAGAAAAAGAAAAAACAGTTTTTGATAATGAAGAATTAATTTCCAGAACCGAAAATTATAGTCCACATCAATAATAAAGGATAAAAATATTAAATAAATTTATTTCGAACTTTTTTTTAAAAATTTTATAAAATTAGACTCCATTCATAATTTTAACTTTTGGAGCATATGCATCATGTACAGCATAATTAGCAAAATTTATACTGTAGTGATTACGCCAATGAGCTTTAACATCTTCTAGCATTGCTTCCATTATGCTGTCTTTAACTTTTCCTTCAGCACATATAGTAGTTCCAATTGGCGTTGCTGTGATTTCACCATCTTTTACAACAATCTGACCATCTTTTAAAGTATATGCTGCTAGCGTAAATGCCTTTTCAATTAAATGTCCATCCATCTTCTTCGGATCTAATTTATAAATAGCAATATCACCAATTGCTCCTATACCTAAATGGCCTCTATCAGTCATTCCTAAACTTTTGGCTGTACCCGCTCTTGTCATTACACATAGTTCATTTAAAGATAATTCACGGTCAATATCTTTCAACTGTGATTTTTCTGACGCCTTTTTAGAACACTTATTCAATAGAACATCATCTCTAGATTTCTTGTCCATGAGCCATCGGAAAATCTGGGGATAAGAAGTAAAAGGCCCTCCATTTGGGTGATCTGTGGTCATAAATACTTGCCAGGGGTTCTTAATTAGGAGCATAAGTTCTAATCCAACTGCCCATTGTATTGCATTTACAGCGACTTTAGGGTTAAAAAAGTACGGCACTATTCCTGAACCTGATTCTCCTTCAACTTGTCCATTTATCCATTTCATACCTGGTTTTGCGCCCCAAGGGGAAGTTCCACCAATATGATGCAAAGCAAATTCCCAAGGACCATCAGCGGTCATAGTAGTTGTTGCAGCTTTACCAAAAACCACTTGTCCAGCATCTATGGTAACATGATTATGGGTATTTAAATATTCCGCAACATCTGCTGCCCCTGATTCAAAATCTCCCCAATTTGTGCCTCCATAGGAATTAAATTGGCAGTGAGTTAGATGAAATGATTCTTCTCTTCCATCTTTAGACTTAATCTTTTCTACAGCTTTAAATGTTTCAATAGTGTGTTCCTTATTTCCAGGATGCCCTAAATTATTCGCATGAACATGTATAGTATGGGGTAATTGTAAAATTTCATTAACTTTCGTTAGACTTTCTACAATTTCTCTTGGAGTTACATCAAAATGAAAGACATGGTCATCTAAAGAATTTACATTTTTTCCCCAAGTCCAATTTTCCACTCCTCCCGGATTTACTATTTTTACAGCATATCCTTTAACAGTTTTCAAAATCCAAGCAATATAGGCTGCTAATTTTTCATAATCCTTTTGTTTAACATACTCCATAACAAACCAATTATTTCCAAAAAGTGGAAAAGCAGCTTTATCGATGATTGGAGTATCTAAAAATTCTTCATGAGTATGACGCGCTTTTAGAAGTGGCATCGCTGGTTCAACAACAGTAGTATAACCAAGCCTCGCATATCTATATCCCGTAACCCATGTTGATGGTACTGCCCATCCTGTACCGCTTCTAGTTAATTTAGACCGTTTTTCATTACTATCTTCAGGTTTATCGTCTGGACGGAAAGCACGTCCAGCATTTACTTTAGTCCCTGCAATATGAGAATGAATATCAACGCCTCCTGGCATAACAACCATTCCTGAAGCATTGATTACTTTAGCATCTCCATTAACCTTATCTACGATAAGTCCATTCTTGATGTGAATCTCTTTCTTTTCACCATCTATATTATTTAATGGGTCATAAACTAAGCCGTTTTTAATTATTAAATCTTTCATTTTAAGGTTCACTTGTTAAATTGCTTTTGCCATAACTTTTAATAACAATATCTATATGAAATAAATCCACTATTTTAAAGAATCTATTATTTTTATAAAGATTTATTATAAATTGTAATATAATTAATAAAAATCGTTTTAATGTATTTCTGACTCCAATGTACAATTCTTTTTCTAAAGTTTAAACTTAAATAGGAGTTTTTTTTTCATTAGTTTGTTTTAATTAAAAAGAAAGACGGGTTATCAGTACTTTTAAAATTAAGTCTTCAGATATATCTGAGAGGATATCGGGTAATTTCTTTATGGTAAAGATTTTTGTCGTTGATGATGATCAATCTCTTCAAAGGCTTTATAGTTTAATACTAAAAGAAGCAGGTTTTGAAATTATTGAGACTGCTATAAACGGGAAAGACGCCCTAGAGAAGTATGATAAATTAGAAATCAAGCCAGATATTATTTTAATGGACCATCGTATGCCAATAAAAAATGGACTTGACACAATGACTGAAATTTTGAGAATGAATAACAATGAAAAAATAATATTTGCTAGTGCTGATATTAGTGTAAAAGAGAAAGCAAAATCAATTGGTGCATGCGCTTTTCTTGATAAACCCTTTAAAATGCAACAACTACTTTTGATAATTCAACAAATAGTAGATGACTTAATCCTTAAACATTAATTGAATTTTCTTATCAAATAGATCACTTTTTGTAATAGAATTATCATTTTTGAAAATTTTGAGATTCAAACTTATGATATTACATACATATTGTTCTAATTAATAATTCGCTCATAATCTAACTCTATTTATGTAATACCATCTTGTTAAAATTAGGTTAATCTTATATAGTTGTGTTAATCTATTTAATAATAAAAAATCAAATTAAAAACAATAAAAAAGTGTAAATTTATGGGAGCTGGAAAAATTTTCTGTATTTTAGGAGGGATAATAGCACTCGTAGCCACATTTTGGATCTCATATATGCCTAATGGATATGGTCTTGCTTTATGGATAAATATGGTGACTTTGTTCCAATCTGGAGATGTATTGGTAATAATTATGACAATAGTATTTCTCTTCGCTACGTTGGCAGGATTATTTATTTTAATAGGTATTAAGAGTCGAGCACTAGCCATTATTGGAGCTATTTTTGCTATCGCTATGGGTGTCTATTGGATGTTATCTATTTCTGGAGTGTTGCCTATTGAAGTCTCTCAATTCGTTTTAATGTTCGTAGGTCCTGATTTGGTGGGCGATATTATACCCTTTGATTTAATGCTAGGACCTTATGGACTTGGGACATATCTTATCGTTGGAGGAGGCGTTTTAGGTCTAATTGGTGGCATTATGGGCCCTGATGAATTTTAATTAAAATTTAATTTTCTTTTTTTTCTTCTCATTTTTTATTGAAAAACAAATCTCATTTGAGGTATTTCCTAATTATTTCGAGCTCAGTTTGATCATTAACATTAAGAAAAGAGAGTAATTGATGATCTAATTTCTGTAGAGAGTTTTCAATTGAGATATAATTAATTCTCCACGATTCTTCTATGAGAAATGTTAATTTAAAAAGATTTTTTTTCAATATCATTTTAGATCTTTCGAAAGCTTCTTTAATAGGATATATTGCTATAAGGGGTTCATATAATTTATTATTCCATTGTGGAATACAACAATCATGTCCGTTAGATTGTTCTATTATGAATTCCACCACATTTCTTTGAATTAAGGGAGTATCACAAGGCAGTACAAATGTTTTTTTATACTCTAATTGATCTAATTCTTTAAAAGCAGAATATAAACCAATTAAAGGACTTTTTACACCTTTATTATTTAGAATTGAATAATCATCTACAATGAAAGCCATGACTTTTTTTATATCTATCTTTTCTACATATTCTTGTACTTGTTTTTTAGAATGCGCTACTAAGAAAATATCATAATTAAGTTGTTCTAAAGTTTCAAGTTCATAGGATATTAAAGGCTTACCTGAGATTTGAAAGAGTCCTTTATCACTTCCAAAACGAGTGCTCGCACCACCAATTAAAATACTGAAAGCGAGATCTTTAGATCCCTTTTTAATATTTGACACTTTTTCAGAGCTTTGCTTATTTACTATTAAACTAATAATTAAAAATCATATATGATTTAAATTAATTGAAGATAATAAAAAGCTTCTCTTAACCTAAAGAATATTATGTCGTGTAAAAAAAAAAGGAATTTGATAGAAAAACCGCGAGAAAATTGTGCTATTTTTGGTGTTACATGCGATGATCTTGGATATTCTGTCTCAAATATTTTGTATCGAGGATTAATTGCTTTGCAACATCGTGGACAAGAGTCCACAGGGATATCTCTATTGAAAACTGGTGGTAAAATATATACATATAAAAAAAATGGATTGGTCTCAAAAGTTTTAGAAGAAAAAATTATTTCACAATATTGGGGAAACGTTGGTATCGGACATAACAGATATGCTACAACCGGAGCTGTAGGATTTAATTCATCCCTTTATATGCAACCATTTCATTTTAGAAATAATGAAATTGAATTTTCAATGGCTTTTAATGGGACTATCGCAAATTTTGATGAAATCAAAAAGAAAATGGACGAGATGGGACGAGTATTCATCACTGATACTGATACGGAGGTTTTAGCACAATTAATTGGTTCAATTGCATTGGGAACTGAGGATTGGCCTGAAATACTTAAATTAACTAGTAGATTATTAGATGGGTCATATTCTTTAATTCTGATGACTTCTGAAGGTGATATCTACGCAATTAGAGATCCTCTAGGGTTTAAACCTCTCTGTATTGGTGATTTAAAAATGGAAAATAGAAATCTATATTTTGTTGCCTCTGAATCCTGTGCTATTGATGCTGTAGGAGGTAATTTCCTAAGGGACGTAAAGCCTGGAGAAATTGTACATCTCAGTCATCAAAAAGATATTCATTCCGAATTAACTATTAAGGGGAATAGAACAGCTATATGTCAATTTGAATACGTATATTTTGCACGACCAGATTCTTTCATTGATGGTGTTTCAGTCGCGGAAGCAAGAATGCGGTTAGGTATTAATTTAGCTAAGAATGATGCCATTTTAAAGAATCCAGATATCAGAGATAATGCAATTGTCGTACCAGTTCCAGATTCCGGGAGAAGTGTGGCAGTAGGTTATGCTAAGGAAGCTAAGCTTCCCTATTTTGAGGGATTGATGAAAAATCGATATGTGCATAGAACTTTTATTATGCCTGGTCAAACTAAACGTAAGATTGCTGTAAAAGAAAAATTGAACCCGATAAAAAGTATTGTAAAAGGCAAGGATGTTATCCTTTTAGACGATTCTATCGTACGTGGCACAACTACGCAACAGATAGTTTCACTACTGCGTGAAAAAGGAGAAGCTAAACATGTCCACTTACGTGTAAGTTGTCCTCCAATCATTAGTCCATGTTATATGGGGATTGATTTTCCTACTAAAAATGAACTTATTGCCGGAAGATTTCAAAATCTTTATGGTGAGGCTTACTTAGAAGAAATTCAAAAAAATATTGGACCAGATACACTATTATATCAAACTGTTGATGATTTAACTAATGCTATAGGAAAGAGTGAAAATGAATTGTGCCTGGCTTGTTTAACAGGAATATATCCATTGAAATCTGTTCAAAAATTAGCAGAGTTGGAAAAATCAATTGTAAAAAGCCGAGTTTAACCTATAAAATTCTTATTCTACTCCATCCCAACAATATGTACATAGTCTTTCCTTTGGTAATCCAATAGCTTCAACCAAATCTTCAAGTCTCTGATATTGTAAGGTTGTTAATCCTAACTTTTTGCGAATAACATCAACCATTGCTTTATATTTATCAGATTCAGGAGCAATATAATCTGCAGGATCTCCTACGTCTTTTCCAATAAGTTCTTTTATAGCCCATCGTCCAGCTAAATCTAACTCAGAACGAGAACGAGAGAAATTCAGAAATTTACAGCCATACACAAGTGGCGGACAAGCAGGCCTCATGTGAACTTCCTTAGCCCCAGCATCAAATAATCGTTCAATTGTCTTTTTAAGCTGAGTTCCCCTCACAATTGAATCTTCGCAAAAAAGTAAACGCTTCTGATTAATAAGTTCTTTAATCGGGATTAGTTTCATCCTCGCAACTTCATCTCTAATAGATTGTTCTTGAGGCATAAAACTACGGGGCCATGTAGGTGTATATTTCACAAATGGTCGTGAATAAGGAATTTTTGCTTCGCTTGCATATCCTACAGCGTGCCCAGTACCGGAATCAGGAATTCCTGCAACGAGATCTATGGGAATATTATCGCTTTTTGCTAAGGAAGAACCACATCTATAGCGAACTACTTCTACGTTTATATCCTCGTAATTAGATGCAGGATATCCGTAATAAACCCAAAGGAAACTACAAATTTGCATTCTTTTCCCTGGTGCAATTTTTTGTTCAAGACCATCTTTTCCTATAAAAACAACCTCTCCTGGACCTAAATATTTTGATATTTTATAGCCGAGATTTGGAAAAGCACAAGTTTCCATTGTTACCGCATATGAACCATTTTTTTCACCAATAATTAGAGGTGTTCTCCCTAATTTATCACGAGCAGCAAAAATCCCATCATCAGTTAAAATTAGCAATGTACAAGATCCATCAACCATATTTTGAACTTTATGAATTCCTTCTTTAAAGCTACTCCCTTGACTTATTAATGTTGCTACTAATTCTGTAGGATTAATTTCACCTCCATGCATCTCTGAGAAATGAGTACCATTTTTTAACGCTTCATTTGCTAAATTTTCTATATTGTTTATTTTTCCAACAGTACATATAGCAAAAACGCCTAGATGTGAGTTGATTATTAGAGGTTGATCATCAAAATCGCTAATTACTCCAATTCCTTTATTACCATGCATTTTCTTAATATCTTTCTCAAATTTTGAACGAAATTGGGTTGTTGTGATATCTTTAATGAATCTTTGTAAACCACCTGAGTTCTTTACTGCCAACCCTCCTCTTCTAGTTCCTAAATGAGAATGATAGTCTGTACCATAAAAAAGATCTTCTAGACAATCTTTATTTGAAAAAACACCAAAAAGCCCACCCATGATCAATTCACAATATATTTGAACGTAAAAATGTTATTAAATCAAATTATTAATCCAATATGATTTGAAAAAGCTAAAATACTCCTAATTAAATTAGATAAAAATGTATAATTAATTTGTAGCAATAGCACCCGGTATTTCTTCTCTTTCAAGTCGTTTCATAATTATTGCATCGTTTTGGCAAGTTACAGCACATAATCCACACCCAACACATTTTTCAAGATTAACTTGAGCAATTTCATCTATAGCAATTGCGTGAAATTTGCATCTTTCTACACAAGTACCGCATGCAATACAATTATCTTCAAGAATATATGAGATGAAATTAGCTTTTGCTATAGCTCTTGGATTGTCTAATCTGGTTAAACCTTTCAACATTCCACAACAACATTCGCAGCATGCACATAATATTGTGCAATTTTCAGCTCTATTGTCAGTACAATGAACTAACCCAACTGCTGCTGCTTCTTGAGTTATTTTTATAATATCTTCCTTAGATGCCGCTTTTATAATTGGATCTTCCATTTGTAATACTGCTTTTGCAAGGGGACCAAATAACACACAATTATGAATAGGGTATTTGTCTTTACATTCTCTAATCCCTTCTATTTCCGCTCTATTTCTACAAGGGCATGGAATTATAGCAAAATCATCCCATTTATCAATTAGGCTATAAACTTCTTCTATTGGGATAATTTCTCGATTCGGCTCGATTTCTTCACTAACGGTTAATACTCTAAATCTAGGAACTCCTTTTCTGCTATTTTGCCAAGTTTTATAATATCCCTCTTCAGTATAGAATTTTCTACTTAAAAAAGCAGCCTTTTTTGTCTCATCTTTATGGTCTTCATAATTTACTTTTAATATAAATGGCATATCATAAACAAATAATGGCATTAGTTGAGAATAACTTCTGCCTAATTTAATAACAAAACCTCTTTTAGAGGCTATTTCTAGTTTCTTTATAATTGTATCTTTATCTAATCCTGTCATTTTAGCAAGTCTAACGATAGAAATGGTTTCAGGGAATATTGGGAGTGGTATAACTAATTCTGCTACATCAGGATTATACATCAGGCTAAGATATTCTAAATAAGTTTCAGTAGGTTCTCCATTCTCATCCTTAGGAAAGGACTGTGACTTTTTTTCTAATTTTTTTGCTATTTTTATTAAATTTTCCTTATGTTCATTAGAAACAATCATAAAACTCGAAAAATAAAATATTAAATTACAATTAAATTTTCAGGTGATTAATTATTATTTAAATGCTGGAATAATCCACCTATCAATTGACCCGTACTAATACCAGCATCTCCAGGAGCAACCAGATTATGCTCTAAAAATGTTAGACCTTCTAATTCTATTTCATTTTTAAATGTTTTTGAGAATAAATAATTGTACGCAACACCTCCCGTTAGTCCGATTTTATTAATTCCTTGTGATTCCGCAATTTCTTTAGCGATATTAGCAAATGATCGAGCTAATTCTATATGGAAACTTGCTGCAATATCAGATGTTTGGTGTTTTTTGTCTTTTGTTAAATTAAGGATATCAAGAATAAGTTTAGAACTTTTTATTATAGAGACTCCATTTCTTTTGTTTATATCAATTTTTAAATTTACTTTATCAGGATTACCATTTGAAGCAATTCCCTCAAGTTTCATAGCAGGCTCTCCCCTATATGTTTTTATATTTGCTACACCTAAAATATATGCGATAACATCAAAAATTCTTCCCGCGGAGCTCGTTAATGGAATATTTCGACTAGAAAATTGATAATTAGATTCATTAAACTGTGAAATAAGAGTTTTTAATTCACTTTCTTTATATTCCAAACTATTATGCAATTTCATATTATTAAAGATTCTCGAAGCGTCTTCAATTCCAAGTTCTTTTAATGCAATTGAAGCAAACATTCGAGCAGGATATTTAGTACAACGATCTCCTCCGATCATTGGTTGATATTCTAAATGCCCTAGTCGTTTATAATCACCGTAATCGCATAATAAAACTTCTCCACCCCATACATTACCATCATCACCATAACCAACGCCATCTGTACTTATTCCAATTATTTTTTCTTCAAGGTCTACTTTATTTTCTATCATTAATCCTAAAACATGAGCAAAATGATGCTGGATTCGATAAAAGGGAACATCAAATTGATTAGATAATTCCTTTCCAAATTTAGTACTAACAAATTCAGGATGTAAATCACTTACTACAAACTTAATTTCTGAATCTTTAATTTGAAGTAGATTTTTCATATTAATGAGTGAATTTTTTAAGAACTCATACGTTTCAAGATGAGTTACATGGCCTATATGTTGAGTTGGGAATATCCTATTATATCTTAAAATCGCTCCTGTTGAACTTAATTCAGCGCCTGTAGCAATAGCACCTGGAAAATCCACTATAAATGGTATAGGTAAATATTCTGGAACATAACCTCTAGATCGTCTAATTAATTTTACTTTTTTATTATGAATTCTTACAACACTATCATCTGCTCTTTGATAGATTTTTCTATTATGAAGAAGAAACACATCAGCTAATTCTTGGAGTTGTTGAAATATTGCATTATTGTCTATTGCCATAGGAATATAAGATTTATTTCCACTTGTATAAATTAAAGGTTTTTCTCCTAAAATATCGAATATTAAGTAATGTATTCCTGAGTAAGGTAGCATAATTCCAACATTGTTTAAACCGGGAGCAACATGATTACTGATTATTGAAACATCGGAGGAATCTCTTCGTTCTAGAAGAACAATCGGTCTGCGAAATGACATTAATAGTTCTCTTTCTGCAGATGAGACTTTTAATACACTCTCAATTAGTTCTAAATTTGGTACCATTAAAGCGAAAGGTTTATTCTTTCTTTCTCCCTTTCTTTTACGAAGTTTATTAATAACCTCATCTTCGGCTAAACTAACTAGATGAGTACCTCCAATACCTTTAATGGCTACAATATTTCCTTCATTAATCATATTTACTGTCTTCTGTAAGATTGAATCTATAGATAAGTTCTCAATAATTTCTCTCATATTATTATAGAGCGTATAATGAGGACCACAGACCGAGCAAGCAAATGTTTGAGCGTGGAACCTTCTATTCTTAAAATCAGAATATTCTTGAATACAAGATTGAGGTTCTGCTTTTTGGCAGAAAGGAAATTCTCTCATAGTACTTCTTTCTCTATCATAAGGTAATTCAGTTACAGTAGTAAATCTAGGTCCACAAACGGCACATGCTATAAAAGGATATTTATAATACTTTTTACTGTGAGGATTTTGCATATCTTTTAGGCAATTTTCGCAAACAGCAATATCAGGAGGAAGCGAATGGCTAATTCCTCGTCCAGTTTCACTTTTTTTTATTTCTAAAGTATCAAATTCTTTTTGAATATCTAAATAATTTACTTCAATATTTTCGATAAAAGAAATATCTGGCTTTTTTTTTCTAATATTCTCTAAAAAATTTTTAATATTTTCTAAATAGCCCTGCAGAATTAATCGTACTCCGGCATTGCCCCTATTTAAAATGTAACCCTTAAGATTTAAGGAGCGAGCTAAATTATAGAGGAAAGGTCTACAGCCAACTCCTTGGACTATGCCTGTTATTATAACTTCTACAGTTTTATGATTTTTCAATTAGTATTTTCAATTTTTTTTATTTAATTACAGATCTAAATTAGTAAGTAATCGGTAGAAAAAAAAATTAATATTTTATTATGATAAGCCTTATTAAATTAAGATTTTGTAATAAAATATTCTAGAAAATTACGTTCCTTTATACCATAATGGCAGAACAAGAAGAATTATGGGATATCCCCTATAATAAAGCATTTTTTAAGACTAGCCATAATTCATATGTACTTTCAATAAGAGAACAATTGGACAAGGGAGTAAGAGGTCTTGAATACGATATTCACGACAAGAAGATTCAAGAGTTAGGAGATTTTGAAGTTTTTCATTTAGAAAAACATGTAGATACGCTTCTTAACGAAGATGGTAATCCAGATAATCTTTTATTATTTAATTGGCTTGAAGTATTAAGAGACTGGTCTAAAGATCAAAAAAAAGAGCATGCTCCCATAACTCTTTTTGTTGAACTTAAAGATTCTATTATTGATTCTAATAATGAACCAGAAGACAAATATGGAATAAAAAGACTAAACCAAATTATTGTCGATGCATTAACTCCTGACACACTTTATACCTTTAAAGATTTTAGGGAAAATGGGTTTAAATGGCCAACAGTTAAAGAATTAAAAGGACGTATTTTGATTGTGCTCGTAAGCTATTGGGGTGGATATTGGGCTGCAAGCGAAGGTGGTTTTGAGTCTAGACTAAAATACCTAAATAATTGCCTAGATGGAAAGGATGATGTCTGTTTTGTCTCATGGGTTCAAGAAGATCAAGGAGAAAAGTCACAATATCTTAAAGAAAAAAGTAATTTTTGGAAATGTAGTCTTGAATACAGTACAGAAAATTTTTCTCATAATTCAGAATCCCAACGACTAACCCGAGCTGATTTTGATAAAATTGTGTGGGGAATGCATGTAAAAACATACTTTAACAAAAATTATGAAAACGGATATCGTTGTAATTTCCCTGCTACAGATGTTTGGGGAACCGATAAATATAATGATTGCTTTCCATGGTCGGTTTAAGAATCTTCTTCACTATGGTATTTATAATAAATACTGCAAGTTCCTTCCATAGATACCATACATGGACCGATTGGATTAATAGGAGTACATTCTTTTCTAAATAATTTACATTCATAAGGATATAGTTTCCCTACCATTACTAAATGACATGAGCAACCTGGAGGAATATCTTGAGATTTTTCAATCGTTATATCAAATTTATTGTCAGCATCAAATTCTTGATATTTTTCCCTTATAACCAAACCACCATCATATACTCTTCCTATTCCTCTCCATGGGGATGAGACAGGTTGAAAGACATCTTTTATTATTTTTTGAGCAACAATATTTCCTTCTGGTTTAACAATCCTAGAATATTCATTTAAAGTATCATATTTTTTTTCTCTTACTTGTTTTAATAGCATTAAAATAGAAAGTAGAACATCATTGGGCTCAAAACCTGAAATTACATTTGGTATTTTATAACCTTGAGAAAAAATTTCATAGGGTTTTAACCCAATTATTGTTGAAACATGCCCCGGAGAGATAAAACCATCAATTCTCAATTGTGATTGGCTCATTAAAAGTTCTAAAGCAGCAGGTATCAATTTGTGAGCACAGATCACTGAAAAATTAGAAGGAGGACCTGATTGTATTTCATAACCAATTAAGGGAACTGTTGTTTCAAATCCAATAGCGAAAAATATTATTTCTTTGTTCGGATTCTCTTTTGCAATCTTAATCGCATCAATCGGGCTATATACAATTCTAACATCAGCACCTTTAGCTTTCAATTCTGCAAGCGAAATATTTGTCGCAGGGACGCGTATCATATCTCCAAAGGTGGTTATAATGGTATCATTTCTTTTTCCCAGCTCCACTGCCTTATCTATATCAGCAGCTGGACATATACAAACTGGACATCCAGGACCAGATAATACCTCAATTTCTTTTGGAAAGAGTGTTCTTAATCCATATTTTGAAATTGTATGTTCATGCGTACCACACACATGCATGAATTTAAGAGGTTTTCCAATTTCTTTAATTTCTTTATTTATCGCTTTAACAATTTTACTAGTAAATTCTTTACTCTTTAATATATCTAAACCCGGAATATCCATATTTCCACCTACTAACAAATTCTCGGGATTGGTTCTCCCAACGGTGCGTCAATAAAACGAGTACCCCCGACTATTGTCTTCAAAAACACTCGTTTTGGATTCTCAGTTTTTACTTCTCCAATTATTTCTGCATTTTTTCCAATATGAGTAGATTTTATTTTTTTTAATATGTTTTCAGAATGATCAGAATCTACTGCTAAGAGAGCCCTTCCTTCACATGCAATATTATAAGGATCTAAACCTAGCATATCACATATAGCACTAACTTGCTTTTTTATTGGCACTTTTTCTTCATCAACCCATATACTGACACTTGATTTATTCGCCCAATCATTAAGAGCAGCTGCCAATCCTCCACGTGTAGGATCTTTCATAGCGTGAATTTTATTATTTTTAATTTCATTTTTGATAGATTCATAAATCTCTAGTAAAAGTGAAACATCTGATTTTAAATCAGTGGTTATACTTAATCCTTCTCGAGAAGCCATTAATGCTGTTCCGTGATCTCCAATACTGCCAGTGAGAATGATTTTATCCCCATTTTTTAAATTATTGTCTAAAATTTTAATAGATTTATCCTTTATTCCAATCCCTGTCGTTGAAATTATTAGCTCGTTTAAAGTTCCTCGGGGCATTACCTTAGTATCTCCTGCAATAATTGCAATATTAGCTTGTTTCGCTTTTAAGTTCATTGATTCAACAATTTTTTTTAGATTTTTAAATTCAAATCCTTCTTCAATGATTATCATGGACGTTAAAGCTAACGGTATAGCACCCATCATAATTAAGTCATTTACAGTCCCACAAATACTCAAAGTGCCAAGATCTCCTCCAGGAAAGAAAAGGGGATAAATAGTATGCCCATCTGCAGTGACTACAATTTCTTTATCGTAATTGATCAATGGTATAGTAGCTCCATCATCTAATTCCTCAACACCAATTCCATTATTAATCTTTTTAAATGGAATATTTTTTGTAATAAATGCTATAAGTTCTTCTTGTAAAATTCCACCAGCTCCATGAGCCAAACGGATCACATTTGAACTCTCTTTTTTTCCACTCATAATAAAAGAAAAGAAAAGAAAATTAAAAGAATTTAGTGATTTTTAAAATCATATTATTTTCAATATTCATCAACATATAAAAATTATTCATTTACATTTTTTTATAGACTTCACGTAAAGAATCAGAAGTTTTTAATAAAGTTATGAATAAATAATCTCAACTAATTTTTTTATTTCAAATTAGCTAATTAAAATAAATAAAAAATAAACAAAAAATAATAAAATAGAGATAAAATATTATGCCAGTTAAAGTAGCATTTATGCAACTTTCCGATTGCTGGGGTTGTCATCAATCCTTATTGAATGTACATTTAGGATTATTACCAGTTCTCCCAGCACTCGAAATAGTTTACTGGCCAGCGGTAGTTGACTTTAAGCATGACAGTTTGATTGCGAGAGAGAACGGATCTGTATTAGTTGGTTTTGTAGAAGGTTCTATAAGGACTAAACAAGATCTTGAAAATGTTAAATTAATGAGGGAGAAGTGTGCTCTCATTATTGCATTTGGCTCATGTTCCTGTTATGGAAACGTAGGAGGATTAGCTAACCAGTGGGACATTGAAGAATGTAAAAGACGAAAATACTTAGAAGTTGAATCTGCAACTGAACCTAAGATTCCATCTCAGCATGTACCCGAATTTCAAGAGAAAATCGTAAATGTTGATGAAGTAATTAATGTGGACGCCTATATTGCAGGATGTCCCCCAAAACCTGAAGGAATAGTCTCTGCAATAGTATTTCTGTTAGGACAAAAACCTTTTCCGATGAACGATCTTGCATTCTGCAACGATTGCAGTATCAAAGATAATTGTTTATTAGATGCAGGAAAACTCTGTTTTGGTTCAATTACTAGTATTGGTTGTAATTTAAAATGTACTAGCAATGGAAATCCCTGTGTTGGATGTTTCGGTCCAGCAAAAACAGTAGATTCTAGAGCGGAGAAATTAAATTCTATGTCTAAAAATCTTGGTTCAATAAGTTCAGGTGATAAAAAGAATCTGTATGAGTTCTTAACACTATTTTTGAATATTCCATTAATGGCAGGATTTGATCTAGCTGGAGACATACTAAAACAAGTCAAGAAGTCAGGAACTCCAAGCACACCTATAGCAAATTTACCTCCTACTACAGAGGAAATCGCAGGTGGATTAATGGCGTTCTTAAGAGATAATTCAGATTTTACTGATATTTCAAATGTCTGTGATACATGTCCAAGAATTATTGGGAGTAATTCAACTATGACCAAGGTTAAAAGAGATTACGAAGGATTTCCTAATACGGATGATTGTCTTATTGAGCAAGGATATATCTGTATGGGACCTGTCACTAAAGCTGGCTGTGGTGGTATGTGTTTAAAGGTTAATGCTCCATGTAGTGGCTGTTTTGGTCAAACAAAATGGGGTGTTGATCAAGCAGAGAGATTTGCGGAGACCGTAATAAAACAATTCAATGTGAGCTTATCAAAGGATGATCTACTTTCTCAAGTAAAAGATCCTGTTGGTACTTTTGAAAAATTCACATTAGCATCAAGAAAAGGAGGCGTATAAAAAATGGTAAAAGAAATAGAAGTAGAACCTGTTACTCGATTGGAAGGACATGGTGGTTTAAGATTAGTTTTAGGAGACGATGGAAAGGTACAAGACGTACAATTTAATATTACTTCAACAAGATTTTTTGAAAAATTTCTTGAAGGAAGATATATGGAACACGTCGCGAGGATAACTCCTAGAATCTGTGGAATTTGTCCAATTCCTCATCATATCGCTCCAACTAAGGCAGTAGAAGATGCATGGGGTGTTCAGATTCCTGAACCCGCAAAGAAATTAAGACAACTCTTAATTAATGCAAAGCAATATAGTTCACATGCACTTCACTTCTATGCATTAGCAGCACCAGATTTCTTATTAGGTCCGATGGCGGATCCTGCTTTAAGAAATGTTGTGCATGTAATCAATCAAATGCCAGATGTTGGTGCAATGGCATTAAAAATGATGGATTTTGGACAAAAATTATGTCAAGCAATTGGAGGTAAATCTGTTCATCCAATTGTTTGTATTCCTGGTGGAATGAAGGCACCGCTGAGTGAAGTTACTCGTGATAAATTTCTCGCTGAAATCAATGATCAAGTAGAATGGACTAAAAAGACTGTTGATATTGGATTAAAGGTTGTAGAAGATTATTGGGATGTCGTAGCTAATGTAGGAAATGTTCCTACATGGTACGCAGGAATGACTAAAAATGGTGTTCATGATATTTATGAAGGAGACATTAGAATGGTATCTCCAGAAGGAGAAAAATTTGATTATGCTCCTCAAAAATATTTAGAATGCTTAGGAGAACATATTCCCGAGCATTCATATGCAACTCATATGTATTATAAACCTGCTGGATATCCTGATGGTATTTATCGTGCTAATACTTTAGCAATGATTAATGCTGCAGATAAAATGGCTACACCTTTAGCAGATGAAGCATTACAAGCAATGAGGGCTAAACTTGGAAATACTCCTCACTTCACATTTGCTTATCATTGGGCAAGACTAATTGAATTAGTGGAATCTATTGAAATGATCGCAACCTTGCTTCAAGATCCGGATATCGTTAGTACAGATATTAAAACAATGGATGTAGTACCAAGAGAAGGAGATGGAGTTGGATTAGTAGAAGCTCCAAGAGGCCTTCTGTTATACCATTTATTCTCTGATGGAGAAGGTATAGTTAAGAAGGCTAATCTCTTAGTTGCTACTAACCATAACATTGCGGGTATTGAGAAAACACTTATGCATGTTGCTAAACAGGTATTTGAAGATAAGGCTTTAGAAGGCCTTAAATTACCAGATCCATGGATAAAATAAACTAAATCAAAATTNNCTGTTGACTATCGTGTGCCGCTCACATCACAGTAGTTGATGAGAGTGGTAAAGAAATTTACTCTCGTGAGCTGCACGTTGGTTTAGGATGAAATATCCAATAAAAATTATAGATTGGATATGACTGCCCTTGCATGGGTAAAAACCAACAAATATAAAAAAAAAAATGAATAAAAACTCGAAAAAGACGTGAAAAAAAATGACATTACCATTAGGTATAGATTTTGAATTTAGAAAATTAATAATGGACGTCCATGTGTCATCTGATAAAATCAAATACTGTTATCAATGTAGTAGATGTACAGACAATTGTCCTGTCGCAGCAGTTGCTAACCCATTCTACGAAAACGTTTTTGATCCTAGATTAATTGTTTTAGGTACTCTTTTAGGATATAAAGATGTGGTAATGGCTTTAGCAGGCACAAAATCTGCGATTGTTCCATGGGGTTGTACAGTATGTGATACTTGTGATACTGTGTGCCCTCAAGCAATTGAAGTCACAGAAATTATTACCTTAGCAAAGAATGTGACAACTGGAGCAGGTTTGGCGCCAGACAATGTAGTTGCTCAAGCAAAAGCTGTTTTTGAAAACGGAAAAGCGATTCCATCTCAACCAGCGATCGAGAGAAGACGTGAGCAATTAGGATTACCAGCTGTAGTTGCACCAGATGTTAATGAAGTACAAACTTTATTAAAAGCAATTGGTGCTGACAAAAAATTATAATGGAGGTTAAAAAAATGACTGAATATAAAATGTTTGAAGGATGTGTGATTGGGAACAGAATACCTTTCATTGAAGCAGCCTCCAGAAAAGTTTTTGACAAAATTGGGGTTCAAACATCACAAGCTCCTTTTGCTTGTTGTCCAGATCCTACTGGAGTAAAAAGCTTTGATAATACAGCTTGGCTCGCTTTAGGAGCTCGAAATTTAAGTTTGGCAGAGTCTGAAGGCAAAGATATAATTTCACTATGTAATGGGTGTACTAATACGCTTCGTGGAGTACAACATCAATTAAAACATGATTCCAATAAGAAGGAAGCCATTAATAAAGAATTGGCGAAAATTGGGAAAGAATATAAGGGTTCAATTGATGTAAAGCACTTTGTAGATGTTCTAAGAACTAAATTGGATACAGTAAAAGGTGCAATTACAAAGCAAATGGGCGACCTTAAGGTTGCTTGTCATCCTGGTTGCCATTATATGCGGCCTACTGAGTGGATGGAGTCTGATGATCCTTTACGTCCAGTAAATTTGAAAGAGATTGTTGCTGTATCAGGAGCTAATGTAGTGGATTATGAAGAATTAGGATTATGCTGTGGAAATGCTGTTGCTGGTCCCTTTCCAGAACATGGAGATGCAATTTTAAAGCAAAAGCTTGATTCGATCAAAAATTCTGGAGCAAACTGTATTGTTGTTAATTGTCCTGCATGTTTTCAGCGATTAGATGGAGAACAACGAAATCTTTCAAA
>JABAHP010000250.1_pt2 | contig 29414 bp, 21 predicted proteins | sample 7062081 | NCBI WGS metagenome assembly JABAHP01 (sample SAMN14534357, study PRJNA622989) | marine sediment metagenome | biome: marine biome [ENVO:00000428]; feature: marine pelagic biome [ENVO:01000023]; material: deep marine sediment [ENVO:00002113] | place: India: Gulf of Kutch | collected...
TGGATATTTATGGAGCTACCTTGGGATTTTATTATGATGAAGGGGATGTAGAAATTGACTCTATCTCTCGGATAGGATCTCCAATAGAGATTTTTAATTGTAACCTGGCATCACCTCAGGATAATCTTGCATCAATTGGATTTAGCTCGATAATAGATATGACTACCTGTGACGGAATACCCCCTGGGCAGGGACTGTTGGCCACGTTATGGTTCACCGTGGAGGCCGGCGCACCCCCTCAGACAATTCCGATCGATTCCGGATTCTTCCCGCCAGCTGGATACTTTATCCTAACCCTTTCAGATGGATATTCATATACACCAAGCTTTTTCCCAGGTTCTATTACTATAATCAGTGGTGGCCCGCAGGACAACATCACCACCGACCCGGTCTTTCTTATTTCTCCCGGCGGCCATGTTCCCTTCAGGGTATATATGCATGACAGCTACGGCGATCCGATTGTAGGAGATTCAACGATTTATGTCTCCCTCTACAACTGCAATGAACTGATCAGATGCCCGGGCGCGAATCCAAGTAATGTTCTATACCCCGAGGCCCCCTCAGATGAAAACGGGATCGTAAGTTTCTATTTGGATGGAGGTAAGTGCGACCTCGACTGTGTAGCCACGGTAATGAGAGGGGCCACCCAGATTGCTCAGGTGCCGGTCAGGATGTTTGATGTCAATGGTGACCTAAAAGTAAGCTTTACCTCCGATTTTGGCTATTCCCTTTGCAATGATTATAACGGAAACGGTGATCATGATTTCGAAGATCAGAATCTGTGGACAGCTCATCTTGGTGATTCATGTGCCATGGATGCCTGCGACAGGTTCGAGGCCGTGCTTGATATAATTCCCAGGTTCCATATAGTGGAGGGGCAATATATCAATCTTGAGTTGGCCCTTTCTAACAACAATCTTGAAGATTGCTATATCGGCCTAATTGCTTTTTATCTTGACAGCCTGGGTTCGAGCAGCGATCCATTGTTATTTGGAACTGAGGTTTACAATGCTGTCCTTGGAGCTGGTGAAGCGGATACTGTATACTATGAAGGTCAGCTGCCTTTTGATGGTCCCGGGACTTTCATGGCATCCTTCCTGGCTGATTGCTGCAGTGGCCTGATTGAGATAGTGCGGCATTATGATCCAGACAGTGCCTGCGTCACGGATGTTAATCAATGCTCGACATTCAGGATAGCTCTGGACAGCGTGCCTGTATACGCGATCGACACAATTGTGAACAAACCAAATGATGACTGGGCGATTTTCTATACCCATAAGCCCGCATTCCCACTGTATACTCCCGATTCTCTGGTCTATAATATGTGCACGCCTGCCATGGTGTCACCCATGGAATATTCCTCCCTGCAAACTTACATCTGGTATGACGTGGAAAAGACCCAATATGATTACATGGAGACATATGTGCTCACCCCTACCATGAGTGGAGATGCCAATTGTGATTGCGTGGTAAATGTCTCCGATGCAGTGTATATAATCAACTATGTTTTCATTGGGGGAAATCCTCCCTGCTTCTGCATCCATGGAGATACTAACTGCGATGGGTCTGTAAACGTAAGCGATGCAGTGTATATCATCAACTATGTCTTCATCGGTGGAAACAATCCCTGCGAAATGGGAACCGGGCCCGAGCCTCAATGCGGCAAGCTGCCCGGCTTTGGAAAATACCATTAATAGACAAATGGCATATTAACTTCAACCCGCCTGAAAATAATCAGGCGGGTTTTTTATAAGTTCTCTTTTTCTATGCTGTTTCAATCCTATTAACATGTAATTGATTTATGCTGCATTCCGGTGTTCCGGTTGATGGATGCGAGTTGTAGATCACTTACTCTATATGGAGGTCAAGTTATGATAATGAAGCTGGTATCGGTTTCCATAGCTTCTTTGGTACGATAATTTCTCTCTCAAAATGCTTATTCTTTCGTGGTTAAATACATTTTCAAGAAATTTGATCTTGCCGAACAAATTCAATATATCTTAATAAAAGTCGATAGTGTAACTTTATTTCTGTAAAGCGGGCGCATTGCCTGATATCGTCTTTGTTTATCTACAGCACAGATTTGCAACCAAATCAGAGAGTAAAATGTGTGACCAAATTGTGTCTAGCACCATCGCAGGCTACTGAATGATATTCAACGAAATAGCCAAGGGGTGGGGGGGTATAGGCAAATAGTCCAGCCCTTTTAATTGCTGTGACATATTGATATGTAATGAATTATAAATGGTGGAGGTGGGGCATATCGAACAATTAAGGATATTTGGATTGCCACTGAATTTGATGTTGAGCAAGTGTCATGGGGGATGTGAAATTCCAGTTTTTTAGGATTTCGTTTTTTTGTGTTTGATTTTACTTGTTTTTACCTTAATTTGGCACAAATCTGGCACAGAACGGATTAATTTCAGATATATAATCAATCTCAATTTGAGATTGGCATCAAATATTGTTTGCCAGAATTTGCTTTTCAGGCTTGAAAATCATATTATTAAATATCGAACAAGATTTTTGCGGCAATAATTAAGTAAGGCATTTTCTATGGCAGCAAACGGATCTGATGATGATAAGACTAAATCATTTACAGCTCTGACTGCTGGTGTCGTGGTCTCGCATTATAAAATCATATCCAAAATCGGTGCCGGAGGAATGGGTGAAGTTTATCTGGCCGAGGATACCAAACTCAAGCGCCAAGTCGCCCTGAAATTCCTCCCCCCCCCTCTATGTCAGGACGAGGATTGCTGCAAGCGGTTCAAGCGCGAAGCCCAGGCGGCCGCCAAGCTTGATCATCCCAATATTGTCCCGGTATATGAAGTCGGTGAGTTCAAAGAACGTCCTTTCTTCGCTATGGCACACATCCAGGGCAAGTCCCTCCGGGAAGTCATAAAGGCGGGTAAGCTTACGATCCCAGATGCCATCAGTTACACAATGCAGATCTGCGAGGGATTACACAAGGCGCATGAGTCAGGTGTGGTCCACCGCGATATCAAACCAAGTAATGTCATCATCGATTCAGAGAACAGGCCTCGCATTGTTGACTTTGGTTTGGCGACAGTATCCGGTGAAGAGAAGTTGACCAAGACTGGTTCGACGCTTGGTACTATGGGCTACATGTCACCTGAGCAGATCGAAGGGAAACAGGTAGACCACCGCTCCGATCTTTTTTCAGTTGGCGTGATCTTTTATAAGATGATAACCGGCCGGATGCCCTTTGAAGCTGAACACGAAGCGGCAATTCAATACAATATAGTCCATGAAGCGCCTGAGCCAATGGCTCGCTACAAATCCGGTGTAACTGGTGAGTTGCAGCAGATTATCGATAAGGCCCTCTCCAAAGATCCCTCCGTTCGCTATCAGCACGCCGACGGGATTCTGACGGATCTGAAGAGACTTCAGATAGAAACGACGACAACGAAGCAAAGCAGACCTGGTGTGTGGGTAGCAGGCGCAGTTGTCTTGGTTGCATTGATTGCCCTGCTCTTGTGGCGGCCGTGGCTCGGTGATCCTGTCACTGATACAGTCCCGATGATAGCTGTACTGCCGTTTGACAACCTCGGTCTACCAGAGGACGAGTACTTCGCAGACGGCATGACTGAGGAAATAACTTCACGACTGGCCAGAGTTAAAGGTTTAGGTGTAATTTCACGAACCAGTGCAATCAAATACAAAAATTCCGATAAGCAACTCAGGGAAATTGGCAAGGAACTGGGTGTTGCTTATATCCTCGAAGGCACTGTCCGATGGAGCAAAGAAGAAGAACATTCAAGAGTAAGAATCACTCCACAGCTCATACGGGTGTCAGATGACCGTCATCTGTGGGCCAATAATTATGAGCGGGAGTTAATGGATATCTTCGAGGTTCAGGCGGATATAGCAATACGGATCGTCGAAAATCTTGGTGTGGAATTGCTAGAGAAAGATAGCCTTACTCTGAGTACGCGACCTACTGAAAATGCAGAAGCCTACAAATTCTATCTCCGAGGCGCGGACTTGCTCAAGAGAATGGAGTTTCGGCAACATCTTCTTATGGAAGCAATCAACATGTTCGACAGTGCTGTCAATCTTGATCCCGGATTTGCGCGGGCTTACGTTTATAGGTCGATGGCTCATACAGTCTGCTATATTAATATGTTCGGAAATATCTTCAAGCACGCCGATCAAGCCCTGCAGGCCGCCGAGAAGGCATTGGCGCTCGAACCTGATTTGGCTTATGCGCATCTCGCCCTGGGGCACTATTATAATTTCATCCGCCGCGATTACACCAGGGCTATGGAAGAATTCTTAAAGGCACGCCCGGAGCATCCCAACGACCCCTATCTTTTCATGGGCATTGGGCTGGTACAGATGCGGCGGGGGGAATTTGACGAAGCCATAGGCAATTTCCAGCGAGCCGCTGAACTCGATCCGCTTAACCCAACCCGGTACCAATTATTAACCTGGTTTTTACCTTTCATCTACCAGTACGAACAGGCCGAACAGTCGATCGATCAGGCTATATGGTTGGACAGGACCCGCCCGGATTTCTATGCCGATAAGATTTTTCTTTACGCATCGTGGTACGGCGACCTTGAAAAAATGCGACAGGTAGTTGATGATGCCAAAGAATATGTTAACCCCATGGCTATTGCATTCGCTCAAAAGTGGAACTTCGGAATCTTTGATGTCCTGGATGATTCTCTATTGTTACGCTTTGCAAAGGCTTCTGTTGGCAAAGTGGCGCCGCATGGATTATACAGCGGCCTGGCAAATATTTATCACCGCAAGGAACGTCATGATGTGGCGGCCGCCTATGCCGATTCAGCAAGAATCATTCTTGAGATGCTGATCGAAAAGGTTCCCTATGATGCCAACTTGCATGTGAGGTTGAGCTTTGCTTTTGCTCATCTCGGCCAGTATGACGCCGCAATTAATGAAGCCCGGAGAGCAAAGGAATTAGAGTCGGTTGATGACTGCCACTGGTGAGGACCGTCCAGGGTCATGGTCATGGCCAGCATTTACACGAAGGCAGGAAGATACGACGATGCTCTCGACGAGCTGGAATATCTGCTATCCATCCCCTCTCCATTTACGGCAAAACTCTTGAGGATAGCTCCAGACCTTGCACCTCTTCACAATCATCCCCGCTTTCAAGCACTAATTGAGAAGTACGAAGTTTTATAAAAAGCAAAGAAGCCCCTAATCGGACACATCCGATTTTCATAGTCTTATAATCAATTCGATTACACAAACTTATACTGAATTCAATGGAGGTGATTGTACCGAAATCGAAACTCTTGTAACTTATTGTTATATAGTAGTTTAAATTTAAATGGAGGTGGGGGCATATCGAACAATTATTGGATTCCTACTGAATTTGAGGTTGAGCAGGCATCGTGGAGGGTGTAATGGTATAAAGTGCATATCCTTATACATAATGGTCGGAGTATTCCGGAAACTAAATGCCAACTCAATTAATTATGCCTAATCCATAAAAATCGACTTAACTGTAAATTTATCTTGTCCAACTATTGCTGAAGCGGCACATATTTAGAGGGGCAATTTAATTCCAAAATACTTGCCTGCGGACTCATTATCTACCTATCGCCATCCAGGTGACATAGACTTTAGAATTATCAGTTATAGACGAACCATCGCTATACTTGGAAACAGTTATATCAAAACCAGTCCAATTTCCAGATGCACCCTTTATGTCTTCCACCGCCTTTATTGCCGCACCCTCCACAAGACCATTAGCAGCCTGCTTTAACACCACAGTGATATAGAAGTGCGGTTTTTCTGTTGAAGTGAAAGCGCTGGCAAAATTGATTGTAGTTGCACCGCCGGGGTCAGTCTCTATCATGTCAGTATTCACAATACCATCGTACTCACCCGACTCACCAATGCTTGATACAATTAATCCTGCCGAATCAGCATAACCGGCAAAGTCTGCATGATAGGCCTGAAAGGCATATGGTGCAGCTGCCAATCTGGTACGAGGTGTGATTTCTTCTGGTTCGGGGCCGCTGCCGACTGTAATCCCCAACCAGAGCGCTGAATCACTCGCGAATATCCAGGCGGGAATGTTTTCTTTTGAGCCAAGCTGGAAATTAAAAACGCCATTGATCACTAATATGGTCTCTGGCTGACTGGTCCAGACAGGTGAGTAGGCAATAGAATCATCGTGGATTTTGAATTGCATTGGATATTCACCATCCTCCACCGGCTGCCCGGCGTCATCAGTCAAGTAGCCCTGATAATTGATCAGGCGTGGAATATCTGCATTGATAAAGGCCGGAGATACTACCAATACCAGAACCCATGCCAGAATCTGGATAACTTTGAATCTGGGCATTTAATTCTCCTCTTTTATAATTTAAAATTATTTCAAATCGAAGTTGTATTGGCCGTGGTAAGCAAGCTCTGCATTTAATATTGTCAAAATACTCTAATTTGCAAGGAAATTGTGGAATTGTATTTCTCTAAATATCCGACCTCTATTTCCTTTCTGTGGCGTGCATTACTGCCCGAATGGCAATTTCCGCCTGTCATAAATTTAGGCGCATGTGCTGTAAAAGCATGCTTAAGATAGTCTAAAAGTGTTGATTTTTCAGAGAAATTTGATAATATTGACTATAGCGACTACTCACGAAAATGTGACGGACAACTTCAGATTTTACATTTCCATATGTTGAAAATTTATAATGTTTATATCGGAGGGTATAGCCATGCACAAAATATCCTATTTGTTTGCTCTGGCTGTTATTATTGCATTCATTGCTTTAGCAATTACTGATTCAAGTGCTGAATACGTCTGTGGTGATGCCAACAGCGATGGTCTTCTAAATGTGAGCGATGCAGTTTATATTATTAATCATGTGTTCATTGGAGGTGATGCGCCTGATCCCGACTGCTGCGCGGACTGCCCACCAATAGTGACTGATATAGATGGTAATGTCTACCAGACAGTTCCAATCGGTGATCAGTGTTGGATGGCAGAGAACTTGAAAGTGACTCATTATCGCAACGGAGACCCGCTATCCTCTTGGTGGGACTATGACTATGATGAGGCCAATGGTTTTGTGTATGGCAAGTTATATAACTGGTATGTGATAGATGACAGCCGGGGTATAGCACCGGAAGGCTGGCATGTTCCCAGTGATGCTGAATGGCAGACGTTGGTTGATTATCTTGGGGGTGAGGCGGTTGCTGGCGGAAAGATGAAAGAAGTCGGAACCTTTCATTGGAATTCACCTAACACTGGCGCTAACAACGAAAGTGGTTTTACGGGACTTCCGGGCGGCATGCGTTTCTCCACCGGCAGCTTTGACTTTGTGGGGGAAATGGGCACATTTTGGTCTACCACAGAATACGATGGTAATCAGGTATGGTATCTGCGTTTGGTTTACAATAGCTCAAACATTTTACTCAGTGTAGACTTCAAACACACGGCCTATTCAATCCGCTGTGTCAAGGATTGATCTACTGTTTGCGTCCTAAAATGTATGAGATCGACATAGTCGCAGGGAAATTTCATTGGCTTTACTGTATGGTGTGTCCTGTCTACTTTTTGATGGCCTGAATGAAGTAATTTCTGGAGCCACAACACCGCACGCAAGACTTAAGTGATTGTAATGCAATGCCTTAAATTGGAGGTGGGGGGAATCGAATAATTCAGGACATTTGGATTAACACAGAATTTGAAGTTATGCCCGAGCCCTGGGTGGCCTGATATGATCTAATACAGTTCTACAAAGGCAAGACATAATGGGATATGAATAGAATTAAATAACATAATCTACTTTAAAAATACTAAAAATACAGCTATTATAGGGGATATGGGGGGGGGAGGAGTTGCCCAAAATACAGGCAAGTTATTCCAGAAACAAGTAGGTAAAGCGAAGCTGACCGTTAGAAAATTTTTGGAAATCCTTATCACTTTTGTAATATAAAACGCCATGGCTGTGCATATATTATTCGGCTACTGGACTATCTACTTGACATCATAAATTCAGGAGTATATCTTTTATTGTTTAGGACGTTATCCCTCCCTTTAGATTATGCACCCGACGGGCAAGTAATTTGAGCCTATTTACAGGACCCGTGGTGAATCATGCGCGATAGCGGCCGTGTCTATGGAATGCTGGAAATTCATTTTAATCTAAAATCGGATCCGCCTGAATGTATTCAGTGGTCATTCGTGATTATGGATCGTCCGGAAAGGAGGGCCTGGACTTAATACTGCATTTTACGCAAAGACATTGAGGATTCATTTCATGTCAGCATTGGGAAGAATTCACGCCCAAGCAGAACTCATATACGTCATCAGGGCTGATATTATTGAAGGGTCTTTAAAGGAGAGGAGACGAAAAATGTCAGTTGTTAAAAAGTTTGGGGGTATCACCACATTAGCTTTTCTTTTGATTCTTCTCATCTTGCCCACACAATTAAGAGGATCTGATTCCTTGAACACCCCGGAAACAGACTTTCAGTTCGAGCTGGGCGATACAACAGATATTGATAATCAGCGAGAAGAAAAGGGCTTTGATTATTGCAGGCTGGGCACTGGTTGGGACGGCGACCATAATGTAACCGGTCAGCGAGATGTTTTCGGACCAAATATGAGGATAGTACTCGGCGGACATTACTCATGGCTGTGGAGTTCACAATGGTGCGGGTATGGTTTTTACAGGCCAAATGGATCTACCTATTCTGAGAGCATATGGAATTACAAGATAACCTGCAGCTGGTGGCAGTGGCCGATAATCTGGGCTAACAAGATCTACTATTATTCAACTATGCCCTCCAGCATGCAGTCTATCGAAGGTACTTGGAAGGCTGTATGGTATAATAATGGAAATGCGGCTTGCACGAAGTACTATACCGTCATGTATAATCTGATAGACCACAGGATGTGCAGAATCGTGCACAATGGCGAGGCACTGGACACAGCTATTGCATATTCGGTTAATGAAGCGAACGCAACTGCATGGCTGAAGTTTTCTAAATATGCAATGAAATGGAGTGATGATATCAGGTTTCAATGGTATGGACCCAATGGTTATTATACGACCACATACTGCGACATATCCAATCCATCGAACTATCATGAAAATGCAACTGCCTGGTCATCGATCCCGATTGCCGGGGCATACCCGGGAGACAACCCTGGAAACTGGTATGTAAATGTATATGTTAAAGATTACAGGGGCGTATATGAATATAAATACACGCAAAACTTTGCAATCACAAATCCCTGCAGTGTATCACCCACGATTCTTGCATTCAGTGACGTTAATATAGATGGCGGCTATGCGGATAGAAACTTCACGATATCAAACACGGACGAGGTATCAAGTATTGCCGGCACTGTCAATTTGGACTGTCCCGACTTTCAATTGCTCACAGACCCCAATTACTCATTATCACCGGGGCAATCGAAGACATTTACCGTACGCTTTCAGCCGGAGACCATGGGCAGCAAGTCTTGCGTAGTGAATACAGGGACTTTGTGTTCTGATGTTCAGTGTTCAGGTACGGGAATTGCAACCGGACCCGTATGTGCTGCGTCGCCCGTCGGGCTGAATTTCGGGCTGGTAACGCTTGGAGAGACGAAAGAAATGACCTTTGAGGTTAAGAATATCGGCATCGGTACTCTTGCAGGTAATGTTTCTTTCTCCGGCACGCACGAGTGCTTTAGTTTTATCTCCGGTGATGGTAGTTACAGCCTTGAATCCGGCCAGACGCAGACCATAGTGATAGAATTTGATCCTATGCTGGATCAGGCTTATTCCTGTGATATTGATCTGGGATTCCCCGGTTGCGGGGTAGTCCACTGTGAGGGAGAAGGCTGGTATGGTGGGGTTATAACGGAAAAAGAAATTGGCGGCCTGATGTTTTATGCCGATAGTATTATCCCAACTTCGAGCGGTTACCGCCTTACAGGGAGTGTTAACATTGCACATAACCTGTATTTTTCCGGCGACTTATCGGTCGATCTGAGCCAACTTGATGTAACTGGATATGGTCTCGTGACTGTACCGGAGGTCCCTCTGCTAGATGACGTTATAATTTATGAAGGCGAGATCAATTTCGCGTTAACCGGAACGAATTTGATTGACTTCTTTGACCTAGGCAATTACACCGGATTTAAGGTTGGCGGCTTCTCCATGCAGCTTGATAACCTGACCCTCCTATCCGACGGAGTGAACATCGGGGGCTCTCTCGAATTCCCGCAAGTGATCGGCGGCGGCGTCTATATCGACAACCTCTATATAACCAAAAGTGCAGGATTGGAAATTATTGGCCAGATTGTATTGCCTGATATGGCCATTAATGGGATGGGTCTCAAGAACATGTTTGTTGAGTTCAACACAATCGATAATATTTTTGGTGGAGGCCTTACTGTTGAAACTCCCATGGTCACCATCGGCGGTGAATTGCAATTTGTAATGGGCGGGCTAAATAAAATCTTCCTCGAAGTTGAACTGGGATCGCCCATAGCTATAGATGCAACCGGCCTTTTCCTGGCAGGAGGAGATGGAGGGTTGGATCATATCTCCGACCCACAGCCCCTTCTGATTCGGCTGACCGTAGATATAACCGGTGGACCTGAGATAGCAGGCATGGCTGTGGTCAAATTGGCTGACCTTGGTGTCGAAGTGCAGTTTCCGATGTACCTGAGAGCCATGGGCACTCTTGAGGTTTTCAACTTCCCAATTGCCTATGCAGAAGTCTTGTATCAAAACAGATGTCTTCAATTTAGCGCTAGTTTTGATATTCCGCCCAAGCCGATAGATCTCCTTTCAGGTGAGATCGGAGCCTCATTGAGCGCGCTTAAATTCAGCGGTAATTATGATGCCAGTCTGCATACACCCAGCGATCTGCCCTGGTGGCTTTCATGGGCAGAAAATAAGCAAATTGGGTATGTCACAGCAGATGTAAATAATGAATACTTTCGAGGTCAATGCGGGATTATTCTTCATTTGCTATTCTGGGACATAAGATTCAGTTTGGCTTTCAAGGTGACCTTCGGGGCTCCGAGCTTCCCCTGGTTCCATTTTGCAATCGGGACGAATTACGAAAACCTCTTTCAGCTTTTCAAAAGATATGTGGGTGACGACTTTGTATCGACTTATGCAGTTGGGGAAGGTTGCGAAAGGGCGTTATTTCTTGTTAAATCAGAGTCAGGACCTGTACCAGACTTTTATCTGGTAGACCCTATCGGCGACACACTCGATCAAAATTCTCTGCCATATGCAGATTTCCCGGCAGAGGGCTATGCCTTTTATATCGTCGACAATCCGGTGCCCGGGAACTGGGATATCTATGTGCCCGATGGAATCAGGCATCAGTTTGAAACATTTGTCAAAGGACCCAATATCAGACCGACAATCCATATCATAAGTCCAGCTATCAAAGGCGATGAAAACCTGATTGCCTGGGAAGCGGATGATATCGATGACGATGCCGAGATTTACTTCTTCTATGACACGGACAATAATGGCTTTGACGGCATACCGGTCAATGTCCAGTCTATCCGGGAGGATAGCAGGATTGAGCAATTGACATGGGATTGCTCCGATGTTGAACCAGGAGAGTATTATATATACGCAGTTATAGAGGATTCTCTTAATGCCCCTGTTCGTCTGTATAGTAGAGGCACAATAATCGTAGATGATCCTTCATTGCCGGATGCCCCTGCAGGATTTACAGCCAGCGTCGAGGATAGCACGGTGGTGTTTGGCTGGGATGCGGTTCCAGGCTACTCAGCCTATGCAGTGTTCTATCAAGATACAACCTGTACTGAATGTGCCCCGATGCCTTTCGCTGTCAACGATACAAGCGAATATGTGGAAAGTGTGCTGTATGGTCTGCCTTTCGGATCTACCTACAGTTTTCGGGTGGCCGCTGTAAATCCCCAGGGAATACACGGCGATCTTTCTGATCCGGTCATACTTGAATTATATTGTGAATTGATCAACAGTAGTCCTGATATTACCTCTGTCAATCCTCCGCTGGCGGTTCTCGAGGGTCAATTTTATGAATATGAGTTGAGCGCCGTTGATCTCGATGGGGATGATGTCTTCTTTGAATTGCCTATACATCCAGATGGCATGGAGCTGGCTGGCAATACGATCGAGTGGACTCCTGATACTGCACAAGTTGGTGTCAGCCGTGTCAGAGTCTATGCCCTGGATATGAAGGGGGGGCTGGATAGTCTGGAATTCAGTATTCATGTTTTCGATGCTCAATGGGCAATACCGAATGTCTACCTTAACAAAAATATATACAGGGGACTGGATTGTACTGGATACATAACAGTGGATTACTTTGATTTGAATGCCTCGACCTCGCAAGTTGACACGGCCGTGGCATACTTACGCAGTGATTCAGATCCTGTCGGCCTGCCAGTGAAATGCATCGAGACAGGAGTGTTCAGCAATACCTATGCCGGCCAATTTTCATTCAACCCGAGCTTCAGTTTTGAGCATGAAATAAAACCCGGTTTGATGGTGTCGAGCGGCGATTCATTATGGCTGGAGTATCAAATTCCCGGCGATACTGTGATTTATGACGATAAGGCGGTCTGGTTTGATTATCCTCTGGATTGCGATGATCTGGCCTTGAGCGTAACTCCCGAAAAATGGCCGCCGAATTGGTGGCATGCCGAGATGTATGATCTCAGCTATCCTTCTTTTGAGATCAAGGTCGAAGGCGCTTCTCTGGGCGGCCAGATCCTCTCGGATATGGAGTATAAGAGCATCCGCGTGAATAATCTGATAGCCCCTGAAGACGTGACAGTTTTTCCAGTTGGTCAGCAAAATCCAGATGATTTTGTCGACAGCGTTGTTCTCCAGTTTGAAGCTATGCTTGTGCTGCATACTCTGGAGCCGGATACACCGGGTGTATATACTGTGAATCTAACCGGGCATTCTAAACAAGGTGTGCCTTTCTGTGCGCAAACCGAAGTTGTGCTGGCTGAGGGAGAGCCTCCCCCGCACTCACCGGAAGGCAAGGTTACCCCCGATACTTACGGGTTGGATCAGAATTATCCGAATCCTTTCAATGCCAGCACCAGGATCAGCTTCACTCTGCCCGAACCAGCCGTTGCAAAACTGGAAATATTCAATATCAGCGGCCAGGTTATTGCAACGTTGAAGGATGGCATACTTGAGGCGGGAAATCATAGTGTCATATGGGATGGTAAAGATAAAGAAGGCACTGATGTTGCAGGCGGTATATACTTCTATCGCCTGAAGACAGACAGCTTTACCGAAACGAAAAAGATGTTGTTGCTCAAGTAGAGTTAGACAATGCAAAATAAAGGGCGGTGCCACACGCACCGCCCTTTTTATAGACTATACAATTAATCATTTACTCCGATTCCAGACATATTTCTTTGGCTTGATATTCCTTTTGAGAGAAGAACCAAGGATTAATGTATATAGCAGTGGAGATGGCGAAACAGAAAATGATCCGGTCCTCTCACTGATCGTAATTTATTGTAATGTAATTGGTTGCAAAATTGGAGGTGGGGCATATCGAATAATTATTGGATTCCTATTGAATTTGAGGTTGAGCAGGCGCCATGGCGGGTGTGATGAGTGAAGTTGATAATTCGGCGAAGCGGGCAGGTTATCCCGAGAGCTGAATGCCGACTCAGTTGATGATACTATTCTGCAAAGTTCTGGCTTAACGGAATACTATCTCCCGTCCACTTTTGGCTGACAGGAAGCAACTTTTCAAAACAAGGGAATGATCAATAACGAAAGAGGTGGATGATTTCAAGTCCAATCGCTTGATCTTTAGACGTAATCCCGCTTCTGCTTTTCCTCCCAGTCTTGCTTCTCTTTTGATATTTCATTGTTGATTGCCAATGAAATGATCGTAAACGGTACCCACGGAGCTACGAGGGCAGCAACACTTACCAGAATTCCGCGTAACAGGCCTAACTGGTCTATCACAAGCGGGATTATAAGCAGCACGCCTAAATCCAAGATCAATGGTATTAAGATTGCAAGTTTTCTATTCGTCATAATCTTATTCTCCTTTCAGATATTCGGACTTCTTGGTTTGGAAGAACATTGCTTATTCCCTTTGCTCAGGAGAATCGGGTATGAATTCTAAGATGTCACCAGGCTGACAGCCCAGCACCGTGCAGATTTTATTTAGGGTGCCGAATCTTATCCCCTTCACTCTGCCGTTTTTAAGCAGGGAGAGGTTGGTGATGGTTATTCCAATTAATGAAGCCAACTCTGTTAGTGACATCCTTGCTTTCAACAATTGGAAATCCAGATTTATTCTAATAGCCATATTGTAATGCAAGATATTTTTTATATATTACAATGAATGATATATGTTTTATATAAAATACGTTAAGTATATCGTAATGTTTCAATCAATAATGGNNAACATTGCCCACATGCATTACATCTAACTGGGGGATATAGATTTACATAGGCAGGGATGGGGGTATAATGCTCATGGCCTGCAGATAACATATTGTTTTGTAACGGATTAAATTAATGGGGGCGAGGGGGAATCCAGCAATTAAGGATATTTGGATTCCGACTAAATTTGAGGTTATTCCTGAGCCATGGGCGGCATGAGGCTTGAGATTTTGCCCGGGTGAGCTTAAGTGCGCCTATCTTAGATTATTTTTCTCTAATTTGGAGCAAACTCGTCTGCATGCCAGGGCGAACCAATGGCTCTGCACTACATCCATAATAGTTGACAAAAGTGTTGATTTTAGAATAATAGGATTATATCTTATATAATAGCAACTACTCACGCAAAATTATCGACAACTTAAGCTTAAGCAATTTCTTTAAAAGTTTTAACACCTATTTCGGAGAGATACCTCTATGCAAAATAAGTTGCCTCTACTTGCGCTTTTAGTAATGGTCGCATTTGTTGGTTTGACCATATCTGATTCAAGTGCCGAATATGTTTGCGGCGATGCTAACGGTGATGGCTTTCTTAATGTTAGTGACGCAGTTTATATTGTCAATCATGTCTTTGTTGGAGGCGACGCACCTGACCCGGGCTGCTGTGATTCTGATTGTCCATCCCTGTAACGGATACCGATGGCAACACCTATTTCACAATGAAGATCGGAGACCAATGCTGGATGGCGCAGAATTTGAAAGTGACGCATTACCGTAATCTTGACCCCATTCCAAATGTAATTGATAATGGGGAGTGGGAAACTCTCACCACTGGAGCTTACTGCAATTATGATAATGATGAGGCCTATGTCGCAACCTATGGAAGGCTGTATAATTGGTATGCTGTTAACGATAGCCGCAACATATCTCCTGTAGGCTGGCATGTGCCCAGTGATGCTGAGTGGAAGGAATTGGAAATGTACCTTGGTATGAGTCAAGCGGAGTCCGATGCTACAGGCTTACGTGGTACAGATGAAGGCGGCAAATTAAAAGAAGCGGGCACAATCCATTGGTATGCACCCAATACTGGCGCTACGAATGAAAGCGGTTTTTTTGCCTTGCCCGGTGGGTACCGCGCCAGCTATGGTGATTTCTTACATATGGGTTACATCGCCCCTTTTTGGTCGTCCGCGGAGAGCAGTAGTAGCCTCGCGTGGTACCGTTCCCTATATAACAATAATTCTCAGGTCTCCCGTAGCAGCAACGATAAGGAGATCGGTTTTTCCATCCGCTGTGTCAAGGATTGATCTACTGCTGCTGTTCTAAAATGTATGAGATCGGCAGATTTGCCAAAAAACCCCCGCTGCATTGCTGTAAGTTATTGTATTACAATCTCTTGAAATTGGAGGTGGGGGGAATCGAACCCCATACTCGCGTTGCGGCACAAGGACTTACACCGTATTGTGACCATATTGTGACCATTTTTGCGATCCAGATCTGCAGGGCTTGACGCGATGCATTTCGGTGAAGGAGAAGGTGATTGTCGACGTAGCGCGACAGCCTACTTCTTCGTAGTACCATGTTCGTGAATAATCCTCCATCCCTGGCTGGTTCTCAAAAAGACTAGAGTCTGACGACTCATTCCCTCAACTACCTCTCCATCCTTCTTCAGGGAATAGGTTGGATAGAACGTGGTGACAGCAACATCATCGAAAACGTCAATCTTCACATCCTTCAATTCAACCTTGAGATCAGATATCGAGGAAAAGAAAGAAGCTTCTGAGGCGTTGGTTTGCTCAACATTCTGTCTCTCAAAACTTCTTGGGCCGAATTTCGTGAACTTGGGCGAATTCAAGTGAATGGCCTTGAGACCTTCGATATTCACTGCCATGGCATCATCGTATATTTCCTTCAGAACTACTTGCAGTTCAGCCTGGGCCTCCGGAAAAGTACCGTTTACAACATCAGGTTTATCTTTATCCTCGGCTACACACGAAAGTACAAGACACGCGCCGCATGCCAACACGAGCATCATGGTTAAATTTCTTATCATTCTCAAATCTCCTACTTTAGATAACTGTACCTCATTACACTAATCACGAGTAAATCATCATGACCAAATTGTGACCGTTTTTTATTGCCCGTTTATATCGACTTGACAGCGCGTGATTTCAGAAATTTGGTCCGAATCTTGTCATCAGCTAACGAATCTGCCAGGCTCTTGACTATAGATCGTGCTCGGCTGCGGTACTCGTCTGAGCCTTGTTCGTCGCCGAGCTTTTTAGCTAAGTCGGCACTAGCTTTAAGAACCTTCCATTCTATGGTTGGACACGGGTTTTTCGCAAGCAAGGTTAAGGATTCATCGTAATGCATTATGGCAGATTGCGGATCATCTTCAAGGAAATCAACGTCTGCCAGGTTTTTTAATCCCCATGCTTGGTGTTTAGACGATTGATGCTTCCGTGCAGCACGAAGTGAAGCTTCGGCATGTAAGCGTGCAGACTCTAGATCGCCTTCCCCCAGGAAGTATCTGGCGAATACAGCTTGAAGACGAATATTATAGCGCCACCGAAACCAGATATCTTCACCGAAGATCCTCTGTGCCTCAATGAGATGCTCGTGAGCCCTTGCCGGTTCACCGAGATTCAGATGATTAACGGCCAGGTTAACATGGGCATTAGCACGGGCCTCACCCATATTGAGTTCACTTGCCAATTCTACCGTCTTAAGATTTTGTTGCATGGCTTCCTCAGGATCTTCGATTTCTTGGAAGAGCCAACCGAGCGTATTTGGAAGGCGTGGCAGCCAATAGTAGTCCTGGTTTAAATCGGCCAATCGCAACGCTTCGCTGATTACATCGATCGCCTCTCCAAGTCGCCCCTGATTTCCAAGCGCCATTCCCTTAAAGAAATACACCGACCGAAGAACAAATCCTGATCCCTTCTTACGTGCAATCTTCAGAGACAGATTCAAACTGTCGATTGACTCCTCGTTGTCTTCTCGGAAACAATGAAGTGCACCAGCCAACGACATAGCCACCAACGACAAATTTGAGATATCTTTCTCATCTTTGAGCACTGATATGGCGTGCTTATAAAGTGGTTCGGCCTTTTCGAGCTCTCCTATAGTAATGAGTTGTGATGCCAAGACCAGTTCAGCCGATGCAACGCCTACAATCGAGTTGACTGAGCGAGCCAAGTCTATTGCTTCCTGGCCGGCTAAACGCATGTCTTTGATCTCCTTAATATGAAAAAGGGCCATCCCTCTTCCACATATGGCGGCAATCTGTTCCTCAATTAAACCTGTAGACTCTGCCACCTGCTCGGCTCTGTTAAAAGCCTCGATGGCATCATCAAATTGGGCAGTATTCATGTATTCGTTGGCCAAACCAAATTCAGCGTGTATAAGCCGTGAATCGCGTTGCATACCCTTGAGTTTCCTGGCGCAAGCGATCGACCGGTGATACAGTTCAATGGCCTCTCGACTTGCGTATACATTTGTTGCATTTGAGGCAGCGGCGGCAAAGGAATCTGATGCCTGTGCAAAGTCTCTTGCTGACTCGAATAAGATAGCCAACTCACCTGCTATAGACGCCCGGTCCTCTGAATAGTGCTCTGCCAAGGAAGTCCCGACCGCCAGACTGACCTGAGCACGACGGGCCGGAGTCAGTAACTCATAAAGAGAATTCTGATACAACGCATGCACAAATCTATATCGCAGGGTAAGGGAGCAATCAGGCAGTTCCTCCTCTCCTACCTTTTGAACGAGAGCGTGTACTTGCTGCAACCGCTCAAGACTCTCCTCAACATCGGCCTGATCCGCTTTGAGCGCATCTGATACTACGACCGCATGAAAATCAGCACCTTGTACCGCTGCTGTCATCAGAAGTCGTTTGTCTGTGTCTTCCAGCTGATCAATTTTGCGCTCGATCATGCTGCGGATTGACTGAGGAATGTCATCTTCAATATCCGAGAGCGATTTGGCCAAATGCCATCCATCCTGATCTATAATGGTACCTCGATCCTGGAGATAACCAATCATGCTGCAAAGAAACAGAGGATTCCCCTCAGTCCGAGTATGTACAAAATCGACTAGATCTCTGGGGAACGAATGACCCTTGAACTCAATATCTAGGTACTTTGAGATATCATCTTGACTGAGAAAATCAAGCACGATCTCTTCACAAATGCCCCGTCCCTGTAATTCCTGCTTGACGCCGATGAAGGGATGATCTGAGAGATGAAGTTCGGACGGACGATATGTTACAATAATCAAGAGCTTCAGCCCGTCTCCACGTGAGCTCAGATAGGACATAAGATCGACTGTTGATATATCGGCCCAATGAACATCGTCAAAAAAGAAGACTACCGGGGTACGGAGGGAGAGTTCGCGGACAAAGGCAAAAAATTCTCTCTTCATTCTTTCCTGAGACGCCGCACGGGCATCCTCCGCTAGTTGGACATCCGATTGTTCTCCGGACTGAGGTGGGGTGATTCGGAAAAACCAGGTCGGTGCAAACTGCTTCATTGTCGACGCAATATGTCCACCATGTCCGTTTCTCAGCATGTTCTCGAGGGCTTCCAGAAGAGGAAGATATGCCTCGGTTCCGGCCAACCGCTCTGAACAACGTCCACGGGCAATCAAAGATGGTTCCTTTTTCGAGCGTAAGGCGCGAAAGAAGTCTTCCGTCAGGGTTGTCTTTCCTATACCCGGCTCACCCGTAACGCATAAGAGACGCGCCTCGCCCCTTGCAGCGGTGTTAAGCACATCGCCCATCAGACCCTCATGGATCTCCCTGCCAACTATAGTAGGAAAGCTCTCAGGTATACCAGCGCTTTCAAACGAAGTTACAGATATGTCAATAATCCCGGATAATACTGCCATAACTTCACTGAGAGATGGCCGTCTAGCAGGTTCCTTTTCCAACATACTCGACACTAGCCTATCTAGATCTGACGATACACTGGGATTTTGCGCCCCCACGGATCTGGCTGGAGTGTTTAATATGTGGTACACTACTGCCTGCTCTTTGTCAGCCTTGAACGGCGGCTCTCCTGCAAGCAACTCATATAAGACAACGCCCAATGACCATACATCTGTTCGGTCATCGACGGATCGTCCCTGGGCCTGTTCCGGAGACATATATCCCACTGTACCTAAAGTCGATCCGGCCTTTGTGATTTGATCACTGCCCTGAATCGTGGCCAGACCAAAATCGAGTACCTTGGGACGCCAATGGGCATCGATTACAATGTTCGACGGCTTGATGTCTCGGTGTATTATGTGCTTCTCATGGGCAGCCCGAAGACCACTACAGATCTGAATAACCAACTCAATTATATTGTCAACACTCAGATCGCGCTTTTTCATCATGTCCCTGAGTGATTGCCCCTCCACATATTCCATAACGAAGAAAGGACGTTCCCCAAATTCGGATACTTCATGAATTACGATTATGTTTGGATGGTTGAGCTTCGCAGCTGCTTGAGCTTCACGTTTGAAACGTGCACGCATTTCAACGTCGGAAGCCAAATGGGACGGCATAAACTTGAGAGCCACTCGACGATTGAGCTTGGTGTCTTCCGCCAGATAGACCTCACCCATCCCACCTGCACCGATCTTCTCAATAACGCGATAGTGCGCCACCATCGTGCCTTTGGTCAGCACGACATGAGTCTGGGTACGATCGTCATCTGCTTCGTGGTTTACCAAATCAGTTTCCCTTAGAACGTAATGCCTTCATACTTGGCAATGATCTCTTTGTACCGAGGATGATCTCGAGCCGGTTCCCAAAGAGGATCGAGCTCCACGTAGTCTGTCGAATAGTAAGATGGAGTTGATAACACCTCTTCGAGATATTCAAGGGCAACAACGATATTTCCAGCATTCAGCTGAACATTGGCCATGACCATGACCGAATAAGGTCCTCACCAATGGCAGGCCTCAATAGGCATGGACTCTATGGCCAAGTGAGCATGTTCAATCGCTTGCTCATGTCTATTTGTTTGTGAATAAGCCAGCGCAAGAAAATCGTAAATATCGTGATCTAGTTCAAGAATCTCAAATCGACCGGTCGTGTCGCTCCGGGCTCCTGCAACACGATTCTCGATCAGAATAATCGCCGAATCTATGTAGAGGTATGAAGAATCCCTTCTCCCAGTGAGTTTATACAAAAGCCCTGTGTAAAAGAGATGATTTGGATCTTGAAACTCGTGTGCTCTTGATTTTGCAGCAGAGATCTTTGCATCGACATCGATCGGAAGATCCCACAAACGAAAGAGTTCCAGAAACGTCAAGCCTTCCACCTCAATGAGATAATCTTTTCCGGTGGCCCTGTGTGACCATTCGGTAAGCGTTTCTTGAATCATGTCGATGCTTGCTCCCATGCATACCTGCAGATTTGCTTTTAGCCGGTAGAATATAGCACTCTCTGGCGCTATTGAGATTGCTCGCTCAACAGCTTCGAGTGCCTTGTCATACCGATGAACGATCCAGTTCGCCTGGGTCGTCACGAATCCACCAAGAAATGCTTGCGGATCTAACTTGATCACCTCCTGGTCTATTGCTATCGCCTCATGCCATTTGCCCTGCCTCATCTTGACTATCGCAATTGCATTCAAAACCTGTGCTCGGTCCACTTCCCCCTGCAGGGCCAGTTCAAACTCTTTTAGAGCCCTGTCATAGTCTCGCTCAATTAAGTTAAAGTAAACTCCTCGAGCTAGGTGCGCTTCGGCTAGGTCCGGTTGTAGTTCAAAGGCCCTTTGGTAAGCTAATCGCGCTGGTCTGGTATGCTCTGAAGCGCCCAATTCATCTGCAAAAGCATAGTTTGAGTGTGCCTGGGACTTCATAGCATATGCCAGGGCAAAGGTTGAATCCAGTTCAATGGCCTTATCAAGAAACTCTATCGCCCTGAGCAAGAGCAGACGGTCTAGGCCTCGGGAGTTCATAGCTCTGAGGTAGTAATCATAGGCCTCGAGGTTTTCGGTTGGTCGATATTCAAGCTCATCTCGTTCGCTGGTCAGAAGCGCAACATCCAACGCCCCGGCTACCTGCACAGCAATTTCCTCCTGCACCTCAAATATCTCCGATAAGTCCCTCTGGATATTATCTGCCCACAGGTGGGTTTCATCTGATACCCGGATCAATTGCGGTGTTATGCGCACTTTGTCGACGCTACCCGACTTATCCCATCTTATCGTCCCCTCAAGGATATAGTCAACTCCGAGCTCATTGCCAATCTCGCCAATACGCTTTGTAGTTCCCTTGTATTGTAGAATGCTTGTTCTTGCTATGACACCGAGGCCATTGAGAACACCGACTCTTGATGTAATCTCATCGGTAATTCCGTCAGCAAAATATTCGTCCTCAGGTGCGCCGAGGTTCTCGAACGGAAGTACTGCCACCATTATTCGCTCCTCAGTCTGTTCGGGAGGCTTCTCGCTCTCGCCGCCCGGCCAGTATTTAATTCCTGCTACTATCAAAATCGCCATAATCACAAGCCCACCGACAGCAAGAGGCCAACCAGGCCCCTTCTTCGCAGGTCCTTGAGCTATCGAACTTTGAGCGGGGGCGGTCAGACACTTGAGATCGGACAAAACACCACCAGCTGTCTGATACCGCATAGAGAGGTCTTTCTCCAGCAGTTTTGAGATCATGCGCTGGAGTTCATCTGGAACGTCAGTCTTGTATCTGGCTAACGGTTCGGGACTGTCCTGTGTGATAGCCTTCAGGGTTGCTGCTTCACTTTCCTTCTCAAACGGTGTGCGACCAGCTACCAACTCGTACAGGACGACTCCAAGAGAAAACAGGTCAGATCTATGATCTACTCTCTGTCCTTGGACCTGCTCTGGAGACATGTACCGGACTGTTCCCATAGTAGAACCGGTTTTGGTGAGATTCTCCCCACCCGTAACAGCCGCGAGTCCGAAATCAAGTATCTTCGGTCTGCCATAAGCGTCGATAACGATGTTGGAAGGCTTTATGTCTCGATGAACTACTTTTTTGTCGTGCGCCCCACCGAGTCCGTCACAGATCTGAATGGCCAAATCGATAATTCCGTCGACATCAAGCTCTTTTCCCTTTGCCAAGTCACGTAGAGATTGACCTTCAACCAACTCCATTGCAAAGAAAGGTCGATTATGGTATTCAGAGACTTCATAGATTGTGACAATATTGGGATGGTTTAACTTGGCTGTTGCCTCAGCTTCCCGAATAAACCGGTCCTTGAGATTAGAATCAGCAGTAAACTGAGACGGAAGAAGTTTTAGAGCGACCTTGCGTTTGAGCTTTGTATCCTCGGCCAGATAGACCTCACCCATCCCACCGGCACCGATCTTTTCGACTATCCGGTAGTGTGATACCATCGTGCCTTTTGTCAGCACAACGTGAGTATGTGTTTTGTCTTCATTCTGATCGTTCATAGCTTCACATTCCCTACCCTCATCTTTTTATATTTACTGCGGAGCAGTTCTTCAACGAGTTGTTCAATGGTGGCCTTGGACGAAGCAGCGTGCATCTTAAGTTTCTTGAGGGTTTCCTCTTCAATCCAAATATGAATTACTTTATCAGTGTCTGATCTTCTGGAATTTCTTTTCATTTTCAATGGTCCGCTGCATCGTTTTATTGACATAAATATATCAATTTTGAAACACCAAAACAACAAGAAAGCAGACAATCTTTACCTACTTTTAGAACGGGAACACTGTGACCAAATCGTGACCAAAGCTGTATCACGTTATTCAGGATTATTGTGGGATATAGACTTACAAAGGCAGGGGTGGGGGGTTAAACACCCCCGTCCGGCTCGTAAACTATTGACATGTAGCTGGTTATACAAATGGAGGTGGGGGGAGACGAATTGGGCAGTTTTTGTAATCCTCAGTGGTGCATCGAATTACGCTGCAACTTCTTGATTCCCATAAATTTTCAGTTTTCATTTGGTTTTATTTGTTTATTTATATTTTTGTTTGTTTTGACCTCAATTTGGCGCAAATCCGGCACAAAACAGAAATGACATCTTGACTCCTGAACTTGATTTGAATGTGTCATTAATTTAAAAAGAGAGTGCAAAATTATTTCAGTTGGATAGAATAGAATTCTAAGAGTTTATACCAAAAATCAAAGGTTCCTTCCGGGCGCTGCAATTTTCATTTAACCAAACAGCGATTTTTTTCATCATACTATCTTCCCAGACCCTGGCTTCTTCAGGACAATTTTTGATGCAGGCACAACAGCGAATGCATAACTCCGTTTCTGTTGATACCTCCTCGTTAATTGAAATGGCGGAAATCGGACATACGCCGGCGCATGTTCCGCAAACTATACATTTATCTTCCTTAATTACAGGAGAAGCCGACAAAGAAATCGCTCCATTGGCTTCATATGGGAATCTGCCGGGAATTTCCAGGTCTATCTGTACATCAGGTGATCTTAACGCCATTATTTTATCTTTGATTTTAGCCCCAAAATCTTTTGCAGTTTGAATATCCTTGTTATCTGGACGTCCATTTGCGATCGGAATATCCCTTGTTGCAAAGGAGTGTTCGCCAATAAATGCCCCACCAGCAATTGGCACAAGGCCTAGCTCAATTACAAGATGTTTCAATTCTAACAATGCATCTTCAAACTCCCGGTTTCCATATGCAACAGTGATAATTGCCAAGGCCTTGTTGAATTTCATCCGTTTAAATCGATTAATCGCATCAAATGGTAAACGACCACCATATACTGGGGAGCCAATAATGACAAGTTCATCTGAGGTTAGCGATATTTTTTGGGGATCACCGTCAGTATATGTCAAATTATGGCGCTCGATATTCTCGATATTGATACCTTCGGCAATGCCTTCTAATACTCTTTGAGTTGTCCCGGTGGGAGAAAAATAAATCAGTCTTACTTTTTTAATTTCCATTTTAAACCGACCGACCAAAATAGATTAAATTTGATTCCCAATTATACTCACCTGATAAAGAAAGACCCCAAACCCATTCTAAATATAGTGCCTAATCACCTACGCCGCAATCTTTCTTTGGTACAGCTCCCATGCTCCATCACTGAGGCATACTTCGGTGAACGCATCTTCCAGTACTGGATCCATCCTTATTTCGACAGGTACGAGGTTGCGAAAATCCTCAACACAGATCTTTGGTGCCCCTCTCGAAGGATCCATCTGACGAGCATGATAAAAGCCGAAGAATACACTTAGTTGCTCAATTGGAACTTGTCGTATCTTTTCCGGATTCGCTTCCAGTTGTTTCATTGGACAGGCGGGATCATCAATCCTTCCTTCTCGACCGATAACAAAGTAGTCATCGGAATCGGGCTGTGATGGATTGGGTCGACGGATAAGAGTGCTGTAATCCGAAGCACCTTGCGGTGCCTCGGTATAACTATCAGCAAGCGAGAGTGCCGTAATAATATTTGTGAGAGTGAAATTATCTAACTCTCCTGAATCCCTGAAATACATGACGAGATTACAGACAAACTTTCTCAGAAATGGATTCAGTCTGCGTCGAGTTGTCTTGTCACTGATGAGCCTAACAGCCCTTCGGTGTAGAACTTTGAATAGCGATAAGATTGTTCGGTCTCCAGTATGATAATGCAGTGATTCATCTANNATCTAATCCGGTTACAATTGTCGCTGTTTGCTTAATTGTGGCGATACAGATTTGATCGCAATTTATTTTCGAAACATTATTAGTGGTAATCATCTTGCCCCGTTCATTATTTAAATAACTCATAACTTATTTACCTTTCAGTCTTTCTATTTCATTCTCAAGTTCTCTGATACGGTCCCGGTAGTTATGTCTGTTATCAAATGGGGAGCAGCAGGACCAGCGGCCTCTTCGGCGGGAGAATATCATAAAGAGAATCATCATCCCGAAAAATATTAACGGGAATATTATCCATAAAGATGGTTCATGACACATAATACACCTCTCTATCATTTGTTTACGACCTTATCTTCTTTGTTTGTATTTATCCCCAATATCGCATATGGGGGGCAATAACCTGAGACTCCTGCGATTATGGGAATTACTCCCAAAAATCCCAAGTAAGCCAAAGGATTCTTTGGACCGATAAAGGCGAGAGAAGTGATTGCAAGAAGTATTAGTCCCAAGGCTATTCTCGCAATACGATCCCAAATTCCAATATTTTTTTGAATACTCATTGTGCTACTCTTTCTTCATTTCGTTTTTTCTATCTTCATTTCTGTCTTTTTCTTCAATTGTTTCAATCCATATGGTGCGATTTACAAGGCCAAAATCTTTTAATGATGGCTCCAGTCGCGAACATATCGTACTGCAACTAGTATCCGTTTTTTCTGAATCATGAAAAAGATGGATACTAAAATCAGTTTCCACCATAACACGGCTATAAATCTGTACTGACTTGAGCTCATCCTCCTTACTCAAATCATTAATTAAATCCAGCAGTTGTGATTTTAGTGTTTCCCGGTTATCGCCCATTACCCGAACTTCAATTATCTCTAACCATGCCATATTCAACCTCTTTATTCTTAATTTTCTCTCATTCTGATTTTTCTATTAGCGAAAGCCATGCCAAAATCATAAGTTAAATAATATCAACGGCTTACATAAATTAGCTATTTGGATATTGTCATATTTGATAATTTATATTGCCTTATTTGGCGGTTTCGCATATATTTGTCATATATGACAGACGTATTAAGAAATATTGGGACTTAAAAAATGGATAAGAATGAGTTCTTTAGACAGGCAACCTCAAGAATATGCGGTATTCTTGAGATTGAGAAAGCATTGGCTTCAAGCCTGAATTTTCTTAGACAGGAAATGCCAGTTGATAGAATGCTTCTTCAGCTATTTGAGGAAGGAATGAATGCGGTGCGAACGGTTGCCTCTTCCACACCGGCAGGAGGAAAAATAGACAACCTGCTGACATCTATGAGCACTAACGCAAAACAGGAAATTATGAATTTCGAGCGGGAATACATGCAGCAAAGCCCAAACTCTGCATGGTTTATCCCGGACGAATCCCAACAGAAACTGATGTTTGAGGAAATGCTTCGAGGTCATGAAGTTAAAGCAACGTCACTGCTTGTATTACCTCTGAGAATGGGTGGAACCAAAGTAGTGGGAGGGGGCGGGATTATGTTGGCCACAGAAGGTATGGATAGGTTTACGCGGCATCATGCTGATTTGCTATATATGTTAAGAGAACCATTTGCAATCGCTATGTCTAATGCCCTAAAGCACCGTGAAGTACTAGAGCTTAAGGACCTGCTATCTGATGACAACCGATACCTGCATGGTGAGTTACGTCGCTTGTCCGGAGATGAAATAATCGGCGCTAATTTCGGCCTGAAAAAAGTAATGTACAAAGTGCTGCAAGTGGCCGCGCTGGATAGCCCTGTTTTGCTTTTAGGCGAAACAGGAGTTGGTAAAGATGTCATTGCCAATAATATTCATTACTCATCGTTACGCAGCGAAGGTCCGTTTGTTAGTGTCAATTGCGGCGCAATTCCCGATACACTGATTGACAGCGAGTTATTTGGGCACGAAAAAGGTGCTTTTACAGGCGCATTATCTCAAAAGCGTGGTCGTTTTGAAAGAGCAAATAAAGGTACAATTTTTCTAGACGAAATTGGTGAGTTACCTCCGCAAGCACAGGTACGTCTATTGAGAGTTCTACAAGCTAAGGAGATTGAAAGAGTTGGCGGAGCCAAAACAATTCCGTTAGACATTAGAATTATTGCTGCTACCAATCGCGACTTAGAGCAAATGGTCAGAGATGGAGATTTTAGAGAGGATTTATGGTTTAGGTTGAATGTATTCCCAATATGGATTCCACCTTTGAGAGAAAGATTATCCGATATCCCGGCACTTCTTCAACATTTCATTCATCAAAAGGCCAAGGAATTGAAACTTCCAGAAATACCTTCGTTATCTCCTAAGGCCATTGATCTGCTGTTGGACTACCATTGGCCTGGCAATGTTCGGGAACTGCAGAATATTGTAGAGCGGGCCCTAATACTTAATCCCCGCGGTCCCCTCTCATTTAGGCGGTTCGTTGCCGATCAGTCGAGAGATATATCATCTTCCATAGGTTTATCTACAGGTGAAATAGACAGATTGGACCAGGTTATTTCCAATCACATCAAGAAAGTATTAGCAAAAGCTAATGGTAAGATCCATGGGCCAGGGGGAGCTGCAGATTTGTTGGATTTAAATCCGAGTACTCTTCGAAACAAAATGAACAAATTGGGCATCCCTTATAAGCGCAATAGCAAATAAGGCTAATGAATAAGATACCAATTTGGCACATGCAAAAACAATCACCATGCAATTAAGTGTAAATGTTCAGCTTACGAAGATTCTCTTGGAGGTGTAACACCGAACCCGAAAAAATCTGTAACTTGTTGTATATTAAATAGTTATGATTTAAATGGAGGTGGAGGAATCGAACCCCATACTCGCGTTGTGGCACAAGGATTTACACCCTATTGTGACCGTTTTTTTCGAGCAGGTTAGACACTGGTCACCCAAAAGGATTTGCATAGAAGCTTACCTCAAGATTGAAGCGGGTAGGGCCGTTTGAAGTGGCAGCCTTGTGAGCCCTATACAATCAATCACCTGAGGGCAGACCGGAATCGACGGCGGGAATAAGTACAACCCGCGGCCTATAAATCGTCATATTAGAGAGCAACGTGCTCATTTCGCTTGAGTTGCAATCATAGGTGACTAGGAGTCTCTTGGTCTCCTCATCATAGAACTGAATGTGCTCTCTTGCCGCATAACAGAAGTAACTCTTATCAAACCCGGCATTACCAGGTGTCAGTTCTGGAGTTGAGTAAATCGCTAACTCCTCAGACCAGGGGCCGACGATATCAGGAGCTGTAAGTGTGAAGATCTTGTCATCCAAGAATCGGGGACCATAAACTGCCACCCATTGATGCAGATCTTCATGATAGTTGAGACTACCACCTCCAGATATTCCTTCGCGCATCACCACTCGTGCCCGATCCTGATCAAAGCCATACCGCCAGGTCATGTCGGCTGCCAGGTACTCCATGTGCTCCCTAGGGTTGGTGAGTTCTGTGAGAGGTAAGCGCACGAGGAAAGTGCCTACCATTGCGATACGGTAGAAGATATAGAGATGATTCTCGTGTTTGGCAAGGAAACTCCAATTATCAGACTCGATGAATGATGACCATGGTATCAGGTCAATTATCCATTCATCCGGAAGAGCCGTCCTGAAATTCGAAATTTTCGCCAGCGAGGATCCGATATGCGAGAAAGAGAATATGTCGTCCGGGGGCGCACCTGGTTTCGCACCTACCTTACTCAAGGCGACATAGAGATCACCTTGAAACTCAAACGCCTCGCGCGGCCAGTACTTGTACCGATGGGTGTGTGACTCAAAAAAGGGCTTTGGATTCTCAGTATACATGTCCCTCCAGAAGTACTCGATGTGCCACCCCCGCTCCTCATCACAGGTAGATATCGCTATCGTGTTCCCTACCATACGAGCACCTTCGCGGATGCGCTGATTTTCCATGCCGACCCACGTATCTGAGAATATCCAGAGGTTTTGAGTGCGTGAAATCGGAATTGAAAGAGTCGCATCACCACCTAGCCAGCCGTTACTATACGGAAAGTCTGGTTCACAACCTGGAAAGGCAACGCTATTATTGTAATGTGCCAGATTTCCTACACCGTTGTTAGCGAGTGTGGTCGAATCCACACTTTCATTTGAGAATGACGTTTCATAACTGGACTCACACCGTCTGAAAATCAGCTCGTCTCCCCAAAAGTCTTCATCGTTACAGCGGTTAAGGAACAATTCAACTACGTCTTGAGCCGAGCCCGTGAGCAGGATTCCTCCCGGGGACCACACATATTCAAATTCCGGATCATTCCTGACCGCCATTTCATGGAAATATTTATAGCTAGCTGGTCTGGCCCGCAAAGTATTGCCTTGATTGGATACATCAATATAATAGAAGGTATGGAGTCTGGCCACGTGGTCACGAATGGAAGTGTTCTCTCCGTC
>JABAHP010001110.1_pt2 | contig 29388 bp, 33 predicted proteins | sample 7062081 | NCBI WGS metagenome assembly JABAHP01 (sample SAMN14534357, study PRJNA622989) | marine sediment metagenome | biome: marine biome [ENVO:00000428]; feature: marine pelagic biome [ENVO:01000023]; material: deep marine sediment [ENVO:00002113] | place: India: Gulf of Kutch | collected...
TATATCGTTTATTGCATCTAGGAACTCTCTTAACCCGTATCTGACGCCTGACGCGATGTTATAGACTGGACTCAGCTTTTCCGCCGTGAGCCCGGCTTCGAGCCCTTGAGCAGCGTCCATCACATAGGTCCAGTCGCTGGCATAATCCATACCAAACACATGGATGGTGCTTCTTCCCTCGGTTAACACAAGCTTAAGTAACCGGTAGATGGGCCCCATATTTACGCGACTGTTAGTCGGCCTCTCCATAGGACCATATACGACAGGCAATCTCATGGCGGTTGCCTCAACGGGGTAGAGCTGACTATACCTTTCAACTATTTTCTCACAGCTTATCTTGGTTATATGGTATAACCCCGTCATGTTCAGGTAAGGACTGGGGGAATCCTCCCCCATGGAACTACGGGTTTCTCCCGTACTCGGATATAGCCCGCTTGAAGAGACGAACACGAACCGCTTAACCCCCGCTTTTCGAGCGAGTTCCAGCACATTTAACGTACCACCGATGTTAGAGTCGACTATCTCCATGGCCCTCCTTGTTTCGTTCTCCTCTGAGCCTGGAGTCATAAAGGCTGCGTGTATGACTCCGTCGAAGCTGTGGCTGTCTGCGAGGCCTAAAACCTTCTCCCGGTCATATACATCGGCTTCAACCCACTCGACACCCGAGTGCAAATAATCCTCGAGCAGGGGATCAGGCATTCTTCTTCTACGAGTGGCAACCACACTGTGGTTCCTCTCTACAAGAAACTTTACTATGTTTGAACCTACGAACCCTGAAGCTCCTGTAACAAGAACCTTGAGCCCTCTCGACATAAATAGGTAGATGCCGGGATTGATTAAAACCCGACGTCAAAGGAATAGCGAGCGCATGCTCGCGCAACATCAATTATCGTTAAATTAGTTTGTGAATTCGACCTCGGCTTCAATCTCTACCGGTATGCCCATTGGAAGTTCAGCCATGCCAACCGCTGAGCGTGCATGCTTACCAGCTTCTTCCCCCCAGATCTTTATAATTAGATCACTGAAGCCATTAATCACTTGAGGCATCTCTTTGAACCCAGGAGCCACGTTCACCATCCCGAAGACGCGGACCCAGCGCTTGACCCTATCAAGGTCTCCTAACTCATCTTTTAGACTCACTATGATTGCTAAACCGGTAAGTCGTGCTGCTTCGTAGGCCTCCTCCCTAGTCAAGTCTGCGCCCACTTTCCCTAGTTGGGATATATAGTACCATCGGGGGTCGTGGCTCCGTGCCCTGAAACCCACGCCCTGTTTCCACTCACCCTGACGAATGGGAATACCCTCCTGAAATTTTCAGGTAGTTTAGGTAACTCGTGAAGAGGTAATCCAAGCTCCTTCATTCTTTCCTCTATCTTCATGTTCTGTTGTCACACTTACCATTAACCCATTAGCTTCATTCTAATAATAATCGTTTTTAGATCTCGCGCTTCGTTTGATATCACGAATATGTGCACACGCATGTCTTGCTCTATGCCTTTATTATCACTCATCTGTTTTATCTAGGCTTTCTTCAGCATACATTCGCTTGACCTCAGCTCGATTGCCGATGATGGCTTTGACCACCAGCGCATTGTTTGGTGGACAGCCTTTGACATGTTGTTCGGATTTGTTCTCTTGCATACATAATCCCACAGTGACGACGCTTTCCGGATTCACATCTGCTGGCAACGGCGCATCACCAGTTACCACGATTACTCCCGGCAGATACATCAGCTGGTCGGCATTTCGCATATCGATCAAGGCGCTCATGACGGTGTTGCGGCATCCGGTGCAGGTGCCTTCGTTATGGATCAGCTGAAAACCTTCGACTTCCACCGGACTGTCTTCAACAGATCGCATAAAACGGCGCTTAACGTTTTCCAAGGGCTCTCCTACTAGGTCGATTTGATCCATATCCATTGTTCCCAGTCCTCTTGCGGCGGCGTTTACAGTGAGTATAATTTCACTTGGATTGTAGCCAATTAGTTGAGCACAGGTTGTGTCTATTGCTACAAGATCCTTTCCAGCTAAAATCAGATTCATTTCTACCGGTCTGCCGAAAACTGGACCCACCCCCTCCTGGCATACGATGGCATCCACCACAGCCAGCCTAGGTTTCACCGCCGAAAGTAGATCAATGACGCCCTCAAAAAGCCCCTGCTGGTGCATAGCTTTTTTGGCTCTGTCGGTTAGCAACCCTTTGAGTTTCTTGATGGAACAAGTCATTTCCGTCTGATCATGGGTTTTCAATTTGGGAACGCTAATAATGACATCGGCCTGCTGCACAAGTTCCCAGCATTCAACATTTTCAAAAATCTTACCGTTTTCCACAGCCAAGTCCAAATATGCCTTTTGAGCCTTTAAGTCGACGACCTCATAGCCCATATCAAGCAGTTCCTGGTAACCCGATTGATGAATAATTTTGGTCGAATCCACTCCAATCGCGGATGATTCGGCAATCACCGCTCGAGCCCCCATCTCTTTTACGATATCCGCTACCGCTCGCGGAACCTCGGGAATTGTGATGCAGCCCGCCTCCCTTTCCACTGGCGGCGCCACCCAACTTGGGTTGATCAGGACTAGGTCATCAGGTTTGATGATATCCTGAATACCACCAATCAAATCTAGAGCTTCTTCCACCGCCTCTCGAATTTTTTGATATTCAGGTTTAGTGCTCGTCTTAACAATCGATACTTTGGTTCTGCTCATAGATTTTCACTCCCCCAGCACACACCTTTCATTATTTTATGCCCAATAGCTATAGTTTCGCACTCGATAGGCTCACGGGCATCTTCAAACAAGTGGCGATACCGTTTCTGGCTTTTTAAATAATCCGCCCTTCGCATCAAAGAAATATTTCCGGTTCTTTCCTTGCTCCATGTTCATCAGATAGCCACTTAGCAGCCTTGAGCACCCCCTCATGTTCCCATCGCCTTGCTCCTGTGGGACAATTCTGGACACAAGCTGAACAAGCTATACACTGTGTCTTCTCAGTTACAACAACATTTGAGACTTCAACACACCCAACTGGACAAACCCTCCCACACATTCCACAAAGTATACAGATGGCTACATCTGTCTCAGGACTCCTTGGAGCACGACTTCCTCTCTCACGATACGGATAGTTACCTGGGACATTGATCTCTTGGAACTCACCAGTAGATTTGATCTTATTTAACACGTCAACACCAAATTCGTGAGCTTTCTTGAGATCCTCTGAGTCCGGTCTTCCTGTAGCGATGGGGGTTTCCTGTGTGTCAAAGCTGTGCTGCCCAATAAAGGCAGCTGCAGCTATCGTCTTGAATCCCATTTCTGTGGTCTTATTATGCAGTTCCAGCAAGGCATCCTCATACGCCCTGTTACCATAAACAGCTACAAGCATCGCTGGAGTGGATTCACCCTTAACTGCTTCAAATCGTTCTAGCGCTGTTAAAGGAACCCTTCCACCATATACAGGTATAGAAAATATGGCCAGTTCATCTGCTCCCAGTTTATGCAATTCAAGATTGGAATAAGGTGGAGTCAAGTCGATTACTTCGGTGTCAAGACCTACTCCCTTCGCTACCTCCATTATCGTTTTTCTACCTGTCCCCGTAGGAGAGAAGAAGACAAGCCTTACTTTAATAAGATTCAATACAGACATATGAAGGAAATAACCCAATATTAACCATACCAGCTTGTTTCTTGCAATCGATGTGAGCGCGCATTCGTCTCCAAAAAGCCCCCTTCATAAGTTTATAATATAAAATTAACAGTTAATAAAACGGGATTCAGTATGTTGTATGAAATTAGGAACTATCATATAAAACCTGAAAAATTTGAGGAATGGAAAAAATGGATTCGTGAAACCGGTCTACCATTCATTAAGAGTAAAATGGACTTGGTGGGTTTTTGGTTAAAAAACGACATGACTCCAGAAATCAGGAGTTCCCTCGAAGAAGAAGCCCTAGGGCCGTCAAACGTAACTTGGATTGTAAGGTGGCAGAGCAAGGAACAGCGGGATAAGGCTTGGCAAGAATTCCGAGCTTCCGATGAGTGGCAGCGTATCTTTTCCATGGTTCCAGGTGGGAGGGATACATACATTAGAACGGAAGCAAAATTTGCTGAAGAAATTTAACGCGCGCGCAGTCTTATTCTGTTTTTCTTTAAAAAAATTAGAAATTTTTTATCGGAGAATCAAGCCGTTTCGTAGTGGATCAGTTGGGTTGATCAGAAATTCGTGGCGTCCAGTGATGTGAGCTGTTCCTTCGACTTGGGGGATGATGGCTTCATGGGGGCCAAAGGTGGTGGTTTTTACAATCTTTCCCTTAAAGCGACTGCCGATGATGCTTTCCACAACAATTGGTTGGTTAACCTTAACCTCGCCTCTGGCGTAGTGGATGGCCAGGCGTCCGCTGATTCCCGTACCGGTTGGGCATCGATCAACCTGTCCATCAGCGAAAATGCAGACATTGCGGCTATGTGACTCTTCCTGTAAAGGTGGTCCAATAAATATGGTTCCGTAAAGAAAGCTCAAATCTTTTTGAAACGGGTGGGAAATATCCTTAGAAGCCATTATCGCCTCCTTTATAGCCATACCTTTTTCGATCAGAGCGCGAAAATTCTCCGGGGTGCAGGTGAGACCGACTTCTTCGGCTTGCACAAATGCGTAAAACGCTCCTCCAAAGGCTAGATCATATCGTAGTTTTCCCAGCCCCGGGACATTAATGGTTTCGTCCAAAGCCAAGACAAATGAAGGAACATTTTGAAAATAGACGCTTTTCACCTGTCTCTTAGACACGTTCGCATAGGCAGTGACAAGTCCAGCTGGGGTGTCGATCTTTATGATAGTTTTAGGCTCGGTCGTTTTTAGGATGCCTGTTTCGAGGGCTACCGTGGCTATGCCTATGATGCCGTGTCCGCACATAGTGCTATAGCCTTCGTTGTGCATGAATAAGACGCCAATATCCGCTTCAGGGCTGACTGGGGGAGTTACAATGCAACCATACATGTCAGCGTGACCCCGGGGTTCCCACATTAGTGCCCTGCGTAGGTGGTCAAGGTTTTCTTTTAAAAATCTACGACGATCTAGAATAGTCTCACCCGGAAGTTCAGGAAAGCCACCAGTTACAACCCGGAAGGGTTCACCTTCAGTGTGGGCGTCGATTGTGGTGATATTGAGCCAATTCTCAGGGGGGATCCATTTTTTCATTTAATATGTCCCATCTATTTATTCAGCAGAAGGCGCTGTATGCGCCTTGTTTGATGCTAAATCCCTTGTCCTAATAATCTTTCTATTCTTCAGTTCTGAAGCCTCTTCTTAGCGCGCATGAGATATCAGTCGCAAAAGAGTTTTTAGTAAAATTGGCCACAAAAATTAATGTTAGAAAGATTATGAGGAATATTAAATGAAGTATCGCATTTTAGGTCGTACAGGCGTTAAGATTTCACAACTCGCGTTAGGCACATCCAATTTCGCGGATCCAACACCAGAAGAGGAGGCGGCGAAGATTATCGACCGTGCCATTGAAGCTGGCATCAACTTAATCGACACAGGTAATACCTACGCTAATGGTGAATGTGAACGCATTATCGGTCGCGTTCTAAAAAGAAGTGGCAAACGAGAACAGGTGCTTCTGTCCACAAAGGTACACTACCCCGTTGGCTCAGGACCAAATGATGGAGGCAACTCGAGACTTCATCTAATTAAAGCTTGTAGGGATTGCCTCAAACGCCTGCAAACAGAAAGTATCGACCTTTTCCAACTGCATAGGCACTCAGACGACGTTCATATTGATGAAACCTTAAGAGCCTTAACTGATTTAGTTCGCTGGGGTATGGTCACTTACATTGGCGCCTCAACTCATCCAGCATGGAAGGTTCAGGAAGCCGTAATGGTCAGCGAACTCAAAGGCTACGAACGCTTCGTATCCGAACAACCTCCCTATAACCTACTCGACCGTCGCATTGAAAACGAATTAGTCCCAATGTGCCGTGCAAATGGACTAGGTATATTACCTTGGTCACCAATGGCTATGGGAATCCTATCTGGACGATACGCCTCAATGGATTTCCCAGAAGATTCCCGTGCCGCTTTAAGGGGTGGGATCTACGCGGAAAGAGTAACACCAAGAGGAATAATTGTAGGGAAGCAGTTCGTTGCTTTAGCCAAGGAAAAAGGTTTAACACCTTCCCAACTAGCACTCCTATGGGTCAAAGACCAACCAGGCATTACAGCCCCACTAATCGGTCCACGAACACTATCGCAACTTGAGGAGTTCCTACCAGTAGCTGAAATGAGGCTTGACAACGAGACAAGGAAAGCATGCGATGAACTAGTTCCACCAGGGAGTGCAGTGGCGAACTTCCACAACACAGCTACTTGGATGAAGATGACTATCCCAAGAAATTGAAGGGAATAAAAATGAGTTATATTAAATTAGTATTTGAGAAGGGGGGCCTCTTCTACGCCCGTTTACTTGAACAGGAAGCACCGAAAACCTGTTCAACCATCAAAGCAAGACTGCCATTTGAATACCGGTTCCATCAAAGCATAGTCTCAGGACAGGCCTTAGTCACTCTACCCCCTGACTTGACCGTTGAAAAAGAGAACCAGCGAGTAGCAGGGATACTACCGGGGGCCATCTGCTTTCTGGTAAAAGATGAGCCCGTCCTTGTCCCAGATGAGATCTATATCGCATACGGGTTATTCATCTCGAGGGGCTTAACCATCGACATGAAGCAGCCAGTTAACCATTTTGCACAGATCGAGGATAACCTAGAAGAACTGGTGAACGTGGGTAAACGTGTTCTCATGGAGGGCGCTGAGGTAGTTCGCTTCAGTATTGCCTAAGCAGAATCAGCAAACCTGCAATTTACACACCTTTGTCTTGCGTTTTTAAATAAATCTATAGTTTACTTACATTCGGTTGAAATGGGTACTAACAAACAGTATTCCGGGTACAAGGCATTTCAATACCTTGAACCTGGAATCGATTATAAAGAATTCAAACTAAGGAAAGAGATCATAAATGAGTGGGTAGAAAAGGTTCCATTATCTAAGGTGGAGGAAGAAAGGTTTGATGAAATCCTAGAGAAAAGCATTGTGATAGATCTACATGCACATCCTGCTGTGGGAACAGAGGATGTACGGCAAACCGCTGAGATGAGGCGGGAAGGTAGAAATTTTCTAGCATACGAAGCTCTCAGCGTTTCAGGCCTTGATTGTGTGTTTGACAATCTTTTGGATGGATCATGTTTCATCAATACCAAACATGGATGGGATTGGATGGGAACCATACATGATCTGGGAATGAACCTGTGTGATATCGCCCATCAGGACTTCCTCATCCACTGCAAGGGGATTGATGACATTGTGGAAGCTCACAGAACTGGTAAGCTGGCTTGGGTAGCTGTAATAGAGTCATCTTCCTGCATAGAGAACGAAGTTGATCGGCTTGACGTTTTATATGGTCTAGGTGTCAGGTCGATGGGAGTCTGTTACAGCGAGTCGAACATGCTGGGATCGGGTCTCAAAGAACCCAAAGACGGGGGAGTAACTGACTTTGGTTACGATGCCATCGTGAGAATGAACAAGCTAGGAATGCTCATAGATGTAAGTCACACCAGTGACCAAACTGCCCTCGACACAACAGAATTGAGCAAAGAACCAATAATATGCTCACACTCCGGTGCGAGGGCGCTAACTCCCACGAACAGAATGTTTCCTGACGAGGTAATTCAAGCTATAGCTGAGAAAGGCGGACTCATGTGCATTGAGGCAGCACCAAATTTGACTGTTACTAAGAAAAATCCCTTACATAATATAGATTCGTACATGGAGCACATTGAATATTGCATAGACCTAATCGGAATTGATCACGTGGGTTGCGGTCCTGATACCAACTATACTGATCACGTCGGAAGATATCTGGCAAACATCGATATGAATAGAACAGAAGGTAAAGGACATTATACACGACCCGGTAGAGGAAAGGAAACGCGATATCTAGGAATAGACATGGACGTAGACGCTCTCAAAAAACTAAAATATGTTAGGGGCATGGAAAATCCAACCGACTGTCTCAAAAACGTGGTCAGATGGATGGTTAAAAACGGGTACTCAGATCAAGAAATTGCTAAGATAGTTGGAGGAAACGGGCTAAGACTTTGCAGAGAAGTATGGTAAACCCGCGAGGATATACATCAAACTTAAGAGAAACCTAAAGACATTCTCAAATGCCCTTTTGGAAGGCGTTTTAATGAAGTGCGGTGTTATGGAAAGCTTTCGGATGCATGATACTCAAGTAGAATATGGATTATCCTCAAGTGGTGGCCGAAAACTGCTGTTTAAAAAAGCAAAAGATCTTGGGTTTCAGGGTATCGAGCTTGGACTCGGGCAAGACTTTATGGAAGACCCACTTTGGAAGGGCGAAGGCGTCACCCGCCAAGTAGTTAGTGAGGAAGCGCAACAAATAGGAATTGACGTGGCATCAATTTGCTTACATTTGCTAAATCACGCAAAATATAGTCCAGCGAGTGTTAGAATGGATCATCGGGTGTTAAGCAGCGAGATCATAAAAAACAGTATTGAGGCGTGTTCAAGCGTTGGAGGGGCAGTTATCCTTATGCCCTTCTTTGGAAGTGCGGCTTTGAAGTCCGGGAATCAAATTAGTTTGTTAGTAAGTGAAATGAAGAAGTTATCATCTTTAGCGGAGAGTAATGGTGTGTATCTTGCATTGGAGACCTCACTTGATGCTCCTGACATGGTGCGAATAGTTGACTCTATTGAATCCGACTTTGTTAAAGTTTATTTTGATACTGGAAACGCTGTTGTACAAGGCTATGACCCTATCCAGGAGATAAATACACTTGGTGAGCGTATCGTACAAGTTCATGTAAAGGATTATCCAGGGGGAACCCTTGGAATGGGAAAAATTGATTTCGATGAGGTGATCGGAGGGTTAAGGGGGATAGGTTTTGAAGGCTACCTTATTTTAGAAACTCCTGCTTTGAATAACTCAGCGGAAATGGCATTAAGAAATCTAAACTTCATAAAACAGATTCTAGAGAGATAGTGCAAACATACACGTTAATCAATTCACAAGCTTGTTTAAGCGCCAAAAATCCCTAGAACTACCCCCAGGTAAGAACAACCTTTCCTGTCTGTCCTGACTCAAAGAGTTTGTAGGCGGTCGCTGCCTCCTCTAAGGGGAAACGATGGGTAATTATGTCTTTTAAGGGTACTTTATGTTCTACAAAGTAGTTGGCTACCTCGGCTAAACCCACCGTGCTCATTGTCCATGAGCCATGTATTGTAAGCTGCTTATGAATTATGTCTCTACTAACGTTGAATGAAGTCTCACCTCCTTCACCGACGAAACAAGCCCGCCCATAAATGCAGGCACTTCTCAGGGTGTTGACGCGAGGCATAGGGAGCCCTGTACAATCAATAACTGCATCCGCCCCTTCACCTTGAGTTAAATTCATTATGGCTTCTACAGGGTCTGTCTCAAGTGGATCTATCGCTAATTCACACCCTATGCTTCTAGCTAAGTTTCTACGATATCGGATTGGCTCAACTACGACAACCCTAGCCCCAGTAGTCATTCCAAAAAGAGCGGCGCTTAATCCAACAGGTCCCTGACCATATATTGCAAAGACATCACGGCCTGAGACCTCCAGCTTCTTAACAGCATCATAAGCAGTACCGGTTCCACATGCACATGCTGCTCCCTCCTCATAACTCAGCTCGTTGGGCGCGCGCGCGCATGGGTACACAAGCTGTCTCATGAACCGCAATACGGTCAGCATGACCACCATGATTGGTACCACCGTAATACACTTTTTTAGCATGGGGATCAATACACATCTGAGAATAGCCAACCAAACACCATTTACAGCGTCCACACCCGAGGTAGTGATGTACAATTACACGGTCACCAACTTCGATGTGTCGTACCCCCGTTCCAACTTCCGAGACAACCCCACAAGGCTCATGTCCCCCGGCTTTAAGCTCAACAGGATCACCTACCTCCGTTCTTAGCCTCCTATAACGCCCAAAATCACTACCACAAAGTCCGGATGCGCGCATATCCACGATCACCTCAGAAAACCCAGGAACTGGTTCAGAGAATTCCCTCAATTCTACCTCTCGTTCGCCAAGGAATACCATGCCTCTCATTTTGGCCACATCCTTATTGGCTAGTTAACCGATTTACTTTTTAGCTTTTTACACAGTGAAAGCTGGTATCCGAAAAAGCGCATAATATTTTTGAACATGTGATCGAAAGAAAATCTGCATGCGTAAAAGCGGGATGGGTTTAAAAACAAATTTTATTGGGTTTATTGCTCCGTTTATAGCGTTAGTCAGCATTTTTACTTCTATCTCATTATCTCCCAACTTTAACTGGGCGGAAAACGCTCTAAGTGATCTTGGTCATTGGACACGCACCGATATTGGTCCAAACCCCCAAACGAGGGCATTGATCTTCAACATCGGTTTAGTTACCACCGGTTCCATTCTAACAATTATCATTTTGGGGTTCATGAAGGAAATGAATGATAAACTCACAATTTATGCTTTGACTCCTTTTCTTCTATCTGCAGGTTTTTTAGCATTGATTGGAGTTTTTTCAGAAGACACTTGGATTCGAATTGGAAGTGAATCCCTGCACTATTTTGTATCCGTTGGATTCTTCTTTACTTTTCCACTATCCATGTGGTTCGTTGGCATCTCCTGGCTCAGGTTTCCAAGTTTAAGATGGTTCAGCATCATATCGTTATTGCTTCCATTTACATCCGTATATCTATGGTGGGGAACTTTTGGAGAGATTTTTCCATGGAAGAACGTAGCAATTCTAGAACTACTAACCGCTCTAACGGCTATTGCTTGGTTCTGGTTGTTCCTTGGACTCAAAGAAAAGGGTGTGCTGGACGCCCATATTCTGAAAAACGTCCATGAAATTTAGTGAGTTGGAGTGAAATTTAGAAGGAAGTGACCAAATTTTAACGCCCCCAACCCACATTTAGCTAAATGTTCTTAGATGATAAAAATAGAGTTACTCAATAATTTGTAGAACATAACAATTATAGTTTTATTAAATGATAATAAACAATAACTTACTGCATTACGCGACACTTGTGGCAAAAAAAGAGAATAATGTTTAAAATAAAACAAGTGTTATTGATTGACTATGCAGATGGAAACGGACCTAGAAGGACTCTATATGTTCTTCAAGGATTACCAAGTAGAAGCGATACAATACCTTCAGGAAATTTCACCTAAAGGCGCTGGTAGCAGAGAAGTTTGGGAAAAAGTTAATGAAGCGCTTACTGGCACAATCAGCAGAGCATCTATCATAAATTTCCTGAACGAATTAGTTGATATTGAATTACTGAACTACCACGAGACAACAGGAAAAGGTGGGCACAGAAGAATATATTCTCACAAATACGATGAGTCCGGGCTCAGGGAAGAATTAATCACACGATTTGTCAGCAAACTTCTTGAAGCCTTCCCAGAAATAACAAGAACAGTTGCAAGCGAATTAACCTAGAAAACACTCAAACAACACGCGCGAAACATCACCGTATAAAAACACTCGAAATCGTGATATTTTTCTCTACATTCATTGATTGATCTATGAAAGAATAACAAGGGCATAAAAAGGGATGATGGAAACGAGCAATTTTCCCCAGACAAATTGGCGGCTACTTAATACTGGCTCCAGCGATGGTGCCACAAACATGGCTGTAGACGAAGCGATAATGCGGTCTGTAAGCCAGAAACTTTCTCCCCCAACTCTGAGGTTTTATGCTTGGGAGCCCCCTTGTGTATCCATAGGTTATAATCAATCCCTTAAAGACGAGGTCGATTTAGACAATTGTCGTGCGAAGGGATATACTTGGGTGCGCCGTCCAACAGGTGGAAGAGCCGTTCTTCATATAGATGAACTTACATATAGCGTAGTAGCACCGGAGAACGAGCCTAGAGTATCCGGAGACATACTATCCTCCTATCGGAGAATCAGTTTAGGCCTTCTGACGGGTCTCCAATCCCTAGGTGGGGCTATTTCACAAGCCGGACGAATTGAAAAGGAATTGGAAAAAACATCTGCAGCTTGCTTTGAAGTTCCCTCCCACTACGAGGTGACAGCCTTAGGAAAGAAATTGATAGGCAGTGCTCAAGTTCGTAGAATGGGAGCTGTTTTGCAACACGGCTCCCTGCCCCTCAAAGGCGATGTAACTCGACTTGTTGATGTGCTAAAATTGCCTGAATCCGAACGTAATACCCTTAGGCAGGTCCTTCAAAGCCGTGCTACTGCACTGAATCAAGTGTTAGAAAGAGTAGTCTCTTTCAACGAGGTCTCTGAAGCGGTCACCCATGGCTTCTCAGAGACTCTTAACATAATTTTTGAAAAAGGAGCACTATCCGATTTTGAGACTATTAATGTGGAGCAACTGAAGCCAAAATATATGTCAATTTTAGAGTGTTAGTTTCGCAAATAAACGTAAACGCGCAGTTGATTTAGCTTTTTAATTGTCCATGTGACTTAGTGACGACCACTATAATTCTATTTTCAAGTTTTCCTTGTTTGCAGTATCTATTGATATTTTCCCACTACAGTATTTTCTCATAAGTTTACTAAAGGTCTCTAAAGCTTCCTGCACCTTTTTATTGGGTATTTCAGGACTCGCATCCAGAAACATCACAATATTCTTTGTGGAGGGTGTAATTTTTGTCTGATCTGCGTCTCGATAGTTCCATCTCCTCGTTAAAATTCTTGTGTTATCTGCGTAAACTACTTCACCTTGGTAAGTTTGCTGTTTTTCAGATTGACCCAAAGGAGTAAAATCCTCTAATCCCTCACTGAAACGAAGATGGATGTCTCCATCTACCTTGTCTAAATCAAATCCTCCCATGGGAATAATGTATTTTACAGATACGAGGTTGTAGAGGTCTACTACATTGTTGATTCGAGGAAGTCTCCCAGTTTTTATGGAACGTCGGATGAGGGCTTCTGCTGACGGTCGATAATCACCAGGTTTTGTTCCAAAACTTCTGTATAGGTTTCTCCATGATGAAATGTGGGGGTGTTTGGTTATTGGTTGTTCTCCTATTTGTTTTTGAGCTTGGTTTATGGCTTCTCTCTGCATTTCATCGAGTTCTTCGATATTTTTTGTGTTATCAATATTTTTCCCGATTAATACCCCTATGTTTATTTCTGGATATTTTTCGATGACGTCTGATACATTGTACTCCATTTGGTTTTACCAAGACATTATTCGCTCATTAAAGTTATTCTCCTCAGCTTGAGCCAAGAAAATTTTATTTTTTAAAGCCGTTTGCATGCACTCGCTCTTCAATAAACCATTTAATGATAGAATCTTTATACAATTGACTTCTTTCTTGATTTATATGAAGAACGATGAACTAGTCTCCAAGATTGCTGGTTTAATGAAAGAGCTACAGATTCCTGGAGGGGCTATGGGATTATATAATAAGGATGTTCATTTCACTGAAGGGTTTGGAATAACTAATATAGAGCACCCACTTCCCGTTGATGAAAAAACCCTCTTCCAGATAGGCTCAATAACCAAGACCTTTGTTGGCACCATGGCTATGATGCTGGTCGAGCAGGGAAAACTAGATCTGGACAAGCCAATAATATCCTATCTACCCTGTTTTGAGGTACAGGATAAGGAAGTCTCAGCAGAGGTCACAATGCGTCACTTATTCACTCACACAGCTGGTTGGGTGGGAGACTGGTTTCCTTCGGGCATAGAACCTGGTTCAGATGCTGTAGAACAGTANNCTCCTACAACAACGCAGGATACAACTTGGCAGGAAGGGTTCTAGAAGTGATTACAGGGAGAGTGTTCTCTGACTTAATCAAGGAGATGATCTTCGAGCCACTTGAAATGAGTCATACCTACATTCTCCCATGGGAGATAATGACTCACAGATATGCTTCTGGACATAACCCCAAAGAGGACGGTGTAGAAGTAGCCACCCCATGGTTCATAGGTCGAGCTTCAGGGCCAGCAGGGGGAATAATAACCTGTGTGAAAGATATGCTGAATTACATTAAATTCCATCTTAGCAACGGTATATACAATGGTATTAGGCTGCTGTCCGAAGAATCCCTTGAAACACTTCACACTCCTCAGATATATTTTACTCCTCATCACAGCATTGCCATAACATTTTGGGTTGATGATAGTCGTAGAACACGTACCTTAGGGCACAGTGGAGGAACCGTGGGTCAAATCTCATTGCTAACACTTGTCCCCGAGTATAACTTCGGAATGATCCTCGTAACAAACTCCTACAAGGGTCGAATACTAAACCCGAAGGTGACCAACCTCGCTTTGAAGCACTATATTGATGTGGAAACTCCGGAGTACTCTATACTTGAGCTTGGTGAAGATAAGTTGAATGAGTATTCGGGAGAGTATAAGGCAAAGCTCACTGCAGTTAAAGTGGATGTCAAAGAAGGGAATTTGATCCTGAGTCAGAGACACCTTGGAGGATTCCCAACTGAAGACGTTAAAACTGAGTCAACGGAACCTTCTCCCCCTCACATTTATGGTTTCTATGAGAAAGATCACATAATTGGGCTGGAAAAAGAGAATCGACATAACTTTGCTCAATTCGTCAGGGATACCAATGGGGACATAAAGTGGCTCAGATCTGGTTCAAGGCTACACAAACGCCTATAGAATAGGCAAGCTTAGATTTCTTATCCTAAGCTTGGACAGATTTATCTATCAAGTTAAATTTGTTTAGTGAATCTATAGCCTATGGATAAACTATCCTTAAAGAGGAAACTACTAGGCTCAATCGACGATAAAGCTAATGAAATTATTGACGTTGGAAATTGGATCTGGAGCAACCCGGAGGTTGGCTTCAAGGAATATAAAACAGCGGAGTATACGGCGAAGATATTCAGGGATCTAGGGCTTGAGGTTGAAGAGAACATCGCTTTGACTGGGGTTCAGGCCAAGATTACAGGCAAGTCAGAGAGGCCTAACATTGCAGTCATAGGTGAACTTGACGCACTCCTCATTCCGGAACATCCCGAATCTGATCCTCAAACTGGTTCAGTTCACTCGTGCGGTCATAACGGTCAAATGGCAAACATGATAGGAGTAGCAATGGTCCTTACTGATTCTGGAGTAATGGAGTATTTGGATGGCTCTGTTACCTGCATTGGAGTTCCTGCAGAGGAGCCTATTGAAATCGAGTGGCGAAGAGAGCTTTACCAGAAAGGACAATTGTTCTTTCTTGGGGGTAAGCAAGAGTTCATCAAAGACGGATACTTCGATGACGTGGACATCAGCTTATCGAACCACTTGATGACAAACACAGGCTGGAAGATTGCCGTAAGGGGGGGTGAAGGGCCTCAAGTGGGGGGTGTAGGGTTCATGGGAAAGATGATTACCTTCAAAGGTGCTGAGGCTCACAGCGGTGCAGCTCCCTGGAATGGAGTTAACGCCTTGAATGCTGCCAACATCGCCATGTCAGCAATTGACGCCCAGAGGGAAACTTTCAAAGACTCTGATGCTGTTCGTATCCATTATTTTATTACAAAAGGAGGGGATGCTGTGAACATTGTGCCCAGCGAGGTCAGAATGGAGATGATGATCAGGGCAGCCAGCGTAGAAGCCATTAAAGATGCTTCCATGAAGGTGGACAGAGCATTACGGGGGGGTGCAATGGCTCTTGGAGCTGAGGTGATTATAGACAATATTCCAGGATATTTACCTAGTCCGGTAAAGGGCAGTGATGCCCTCTGGCGTAATATGCGGGATAACGCATTAGAGATATTCGATGAGAGTGAGCTCATTATCGGCGCCGGTACGCCTTCACCAATAAGGACACCTCATGGTGCAGTGTCAGATATTAACGACGTAGCTAATATTATGCCAAAAGCAAGCTTTGGAGTAGGTGGGGCTACTGGGGTAGGACATAGTAGAACGTACAGTATTGAGGATAAGTATACAGCTTATGTTATGCCTGTTAAACTTTATGCAGGGATGATCATAGATCTTCTCTGGAATGGCGCTCAGCTGGCAAAAGAAGTTATCGAAGAGTACGAGCCCCAGGTTGAGAAGATAAAGTATATGGACTACTGGAAAGATATACTGGAAAGCTAGTGCCCTTATAGGCGTGTGCGTATATGCGCGCGCACGCTTGACATCATTTTTAGTTTATGCACTCTAATTCTTTTAGATTTCTTAATCCTAATAGGTGTAGGTTCCCAACGTGTACGTTGTTTAAATGTTTTTTAGCGGTCCTATAACACTCCAGAACTTGTTTTAATGGTGTTCTCGATAGATCCCTCATTTTGTATGCTGGATGAAAAACTAGTAGGCTATAGTGTGTCGCTTTATTTTGTTCCTTTATGAAATTGGCAATTTTATCCACTTCATTTTTATCCACGTACTCTGAGACTAGCAGGGTTGTTGCACTCAGTAGGGGCATATCTGTTTCTTTTTGTTCGAATTTTTTTGCTATCATTGAAAAATTTTCGTACGCCCTTTTGTTGTTCACCCCCGAGAGGGCTAGACTTAAGCTTGGGGTGAAGGCTTTTAGGTCGAATTTTATTGTTCCTCCACTTTGGTATGCTTGGTTCGCAGCCCTCATTACCATTTGAGGGTCACCACATCCGTTCCACTCATAGCAGATCCGTCGGATTCTATCTTTGGCTTGTAAGACCTTGTCTCCCAGTTTGAGAGTGTATGCTAGTTGGGGTTCAGGTGAGCCACCGAAGAAGCAAATACAGGATATTTTGGGGTTTCTGTTTATTCTTTGAGTTATTGATTCCGCGCTTGTGGGCTTTATGTGGTTAAAGTCTTTGTGGCTTTCATTTTGACAGTAGAGGCAGTTGAAGTTACAACCATACATGAATACTGCTAAATTATTGTATCCGAATTCTGGGCCATCGCAGTAAGCGTACTTGGGGTATCCTTTTCCTGTACTGGCTGAGCAGAACCAAGCTGAGCAACAGTTAGTTATATGAGGGTCTAAATAAGCGTGGAGTAATCCGTATTCACCCTTAGTCTTTGATCTTAAATCCCCGTTATTCTGTCGTAACCCGCAGTAACCTTTCTCTCCTGTTCCCATAATGCATTCGTTGGAGCAGTTGTTACACTGTATGCCTCCACTTGTTTTTGGTGGTGTTATTGGTAGCCTGTGCTGTCTTCTGATTTCTTCGTGAACCTTCAATATCTTTGGTACTGTCAGGTCAGGATTGTCCCGAATGCAGTCTACACAATAACCTATGGTCTTTGAAATGTTGGGCTTTCCACAAATGTGGCACCTTACTCTTTCTTTCTTGAACACTCTTCTACTCTCATGAAGTGGAACGACTAAAATATGCTTCTGAAGCTATTGCGTCGCATGTATCTCGATTTTAACATAGTGTTAAGGGTCCGTGTAAAAGACCTTATTCAAAGATTGTTTCTTTTTTTGTTCAGGTTTAGAATAGAACCTTTGAGAGTGAACACAAGCCTTAATGCATTTACCACAGACCTCAGCCTCCAATCCTAAACTGTTGATATAGATTCTGCACTGCTCTCTATAATCATCCAGTTTATCACTGTGTTTGAGAAAAGAACATTCTTCTATACAACTATTACATTCCTGACAGCTATCCTTCACTTTCTGAGTTTTTATCAAAGGAGCGGATGTGACAACTCCGGATAACCGAATCATGCAGCTGTATAGTGGATTAACGATCAAGCCATTTTTCCCCCTCCAACCGATGCCTGACAGCTCTGCATGAACGCGATGGCTTACCACCGTTGGGAAATATTGGGAGACATTGGTCAGTTTTGAAACGATTCCTGAAGCTGTTGCTTTAATCGGAACTCCATTGAACCTTTCCGCTATTTTTTCGGAGGTGGTATCTAGGGATTTGTTCAGGTACGCATACCATCTTGAATAGGTGTTCCAAGCATCTTCATCGAATACTCCATCCTTTTTTAGCCCTATTTTTTCGACTATTCCATTGGGGTACACGTAAGCAAAACTGATGAAGTTACCATTTTCAAAGAATCCATCATGCTTATTATCGGTTATTTCGACCAGACGTTTCTTTTGAACAGGTAATAGCTGGTCATATACTAGTTTGTATTCCGTGACTCCTATTATGCCTCTCAGATTAACTTCTGAAGATGTTTTCTTAAACAGCTCTCTTAGTTTAATAGTGTTTTTTTCGCAATCACTCATCATGGCTTTTCATTTCTGTGTGCGCGCATTACTCATTTATCTGCTGGCAAGGCCACCCGATATTTCTCCCCCATCTATCACAAAACAATGTCCTGTAATGAAAGCCGCCTCATCAGAAGCCAGGAAAGCGAATAAAGCTGCTACTTCTTCAGGATATCCCACCCTCTTTAAAGGTACTTTTGACTCGAAGTCATGAAGCATTTCAGCTGTATACTCTGCCTCTTGCATGGGGGTGAGAATAAAACCGGGGCATATTGCATTGACTCGTATCTTTGGAGCTAGCTCTAAGGCCATGGAACGCGTTAACTCGATTACACCCGCCTTGGATGCGTTATAGTCAGCATAGTATGGGTAGCCCGTAATTCCGTTTGTCGAACCCATATTTAGTATAACCCCGCCATTTCCCCCCATCATCCTCCGAGCACTTTCTTGTGCGACAAAAAACACCCCTTTTAAGTTGACATCTAGCACCTTGCACCACTCTTCTGGCGTAATATCCAGGAATTTATGCCGTATACTAATTCCTGCATTGTTGATAAGTACGTCCAACCCATTCGTCATCTCATCAAGTTCACGGAAGGCTTGCTCCACAGCATCAGCGTTCGACACATCCGCGTTTATTGTTCCACTTAATGATGGTAGTTCCTTCTTGACTCGGTCGATTGCTTCTTGATCATAATCTAACACTATAACTTGACACCCTTCCTCTAGGAATCTTTTAGCTGTTGCTGTTCCGATCCCTCCTGCTCCACCAGTTATTAGAACCCTTTTATCCTTCAATCCCTTCATTGAACCATTCACCTCTACCCGGCTAATCCTCCCCCATCTACGACCAGCGATGTGCCTGTAATAAAGGAAGAAGCATCGCTTGCCAGAAACAACACTGTGGCTGCAATCTCCTCTGGTTCACCTATCCTATTAAGAGGGCGTTGTTTAGCTTCTTCTAGGAACTCTTCAAACGGAATTCCAAGTTGATGGGCTTCGTTAGCTAACATAGGTGTGTTTGTATCCCCCGGGCATATGCAGTTAATACGGATGTTCTGATGCCCGTGGTCTAGAGCCATCGCCTTGGTTAAAAGCACGACTGCTCCCTTGGAAGCACAATATGAAACAGCCTTACGACCACCAACAAGACCCCAGCCTGACGCTGTGTTTATAATAACCCCTCCACCAGCTTCAGCCATAAACGGTATCACATATTTTGACATGAGAAAGACTGATTTAACATTCACAGACATCACCCTATCCCAGTCCTCCTCAGTTAGATCAACTACTGATGCCCTTCGAATTATCCCGACATTGTTGAACAATATGTCGATTTTCCCTAGCTCACTGAAGATTTTGGATACGGCTACCTTGCAATCCGATGCATTTGTCACGTCGCAGTGCAGGTATATCGCATTTCCACCATTGTTTTCAATGTTTCTAACCGTTGCATGAGCCTTTGATTCGTCAATATCTAATATGGCAACTGTAGCACCTTCCTTTGCGAAAAGCATTGCAGATGCTTTACCTATACCTGATGCGCCACCAGTTACTATGCAGACTTTTTCTTCCAACCCATGGCTATTTTTTGGTACATTTAAGGCTGTCATGAATACGGCTTCTTCTCTAAAAATAAAAGATTAACCAACCACGGATTTTTTTAAACTTTTGCGATCTTTCTTATATACGCTCTCCAGGTAATCGCCCATTGACTAGGGTCATCTAGGGGTCCGTGGTCGATCTTGTGAATTGTGCTGTTATGGGGGGCGGTTTTAACGATTTCCGGATTTGTATACGCTTCGTTGGAAACATGTTTCAGTATCTGGATGTACTCGTCTAGGTCCTCTTTAGAGTATGATTCGGTTGGTTCGAGGGTGCAGGGGTCTGGCACTATCCATGGGTGGTGGCTTGTCCAATAGTGTATGCCAAAGTCCGCAGCCCTGAGGCCAACCTCCTCGGAGCTTACATTGGTATCTCTACGTAATTCCTCCCAGCTATATCTGACTTGCTCTATGCGGCGTTTTCCTTTTGCGTAGGGTGCGTCCACCCCTTTTATTTTAAGCATATTATTCATGAGGTAGTTGTTGTTAAGAACCGAGATTTCTGCAACCTCTTTAAGCCCTTTCGCGCCGAGACTCATTGCCCATGCGTAAGATTTCAGTACTACTGGCGTAACGCCATAGAATGCTCGAACTTTTCCTATGCTCTGGGGTCTGTTGTAGTCAAGATGGTACTTTTCTCCGTCGAATGTAATAACCGGTACTGGAAGATATTTTTCTAATTCTCTGGTTACACCAATAGGACCGGCTCCTGGCCCCCCGCATCCATGGGGTGAGGAGAATGTCTTGTGCAAGTTGAAATGGCAAAGGTCAAAGTTAGCCTCTTTTGCTCTAGTTATGCCAATTATGCCGTTTGCGTTTGCTTGATCATATGCGCAGAGCCCACCAGCTTCATGCACTATGTTGACGAACTCAGTTATTTCAGGGTTGAATATACCGGTATCCTCGGGATTTGTTATCATCAGTCCAGCGGTTCGATTCGAAACCGCTGCTTTCAATGCCTCTATATCAGGATAACCCTCTTCATCAGGGTAAAGTGTAATGATTTTATAGCCTGCCACTCTCGGGCACGCCGCGTTGGAGGGGTGGGAAAAGATCGTAGTAATCACTTCGTCTCTTCGATCCGCCTCTCCCTGTTCCTCATGGTATGCCCTTATGATGGATGCGTTAGCGTATATTCCCTGAGAGCCAGCGCTTGGTTGTAGGGAGAACTCATCCAGCCCTGAGATCTCTTTGAGTATTTGTTTGAACTTATACATCACTTCCAAGATTCCCTGAATTGTCTTTTCATCTTGCAGTGGATGTATCTCAGTCATCTGAGGGGCTCTGGCCAGTTGCTCGTTGATTTTCGGGCTATATTTCATGGTGCATGTTCCTTGCCCAACATCGATGTTTAGGTCGGTTCCTAAGGTTTCCTGTGAAAGTCGCAGATAATGTCTTAGAACTCGAGATTGGGAGATCTCAGGTAGTTTTGGGGGGTGTTTTCTTCGTATATCTTTAGGTAAAGTTGCCAGAACGTCTCCAACTGCTTTTTTCAAGCCTTTCTCTGCTTCGGGTATCAGGATACCTCTTTCACCCTTTTGACTCAGCTCAAAGATCACTGGTTCATCCCATTTGGCTTGGTGAAACCGCCTTAGCTTTGGCCTTTTCCNNATATCTCCCTTGGTATGTATTTCAGTGACGCAGTAAAGGGCACTATTCCCTAGCATGGGGAACTCGGGCGTGAGGTCTTTTCCCCCAAATATATTGTGTTTCAACAGTTCTCTGTTTAGTTCTTCAACCGTCTTTCCAACTTCAAAGTTCACTATGAACTCTTTAAAGTGGGGAGAATTGAAAATCGGGGTTTTGACCCCATCTATTTCAGATAGTTTCTTCATCGCGTAATGTGATCTCTGCATTATTTCCTCGCCGATCTCCTGAATACCCTCTGGTCCCATGAGCGCTAAGTATACTCCTGCAGTTATACCCCATAGTGCTGCAGCAGTGCCAACGAATTCTTTTCCCTCTTCTCTAAGAGCAAAGGAGGTTCTATCATAGGCAACATCACCAAAACCATATTCGCCTTCTACGGATGTGGGTGTAATACCAAAGAGCCTTGAGGGATACTCTGCTACAAATCTCTCCTCATCCCTCGTTGCGATAAATCCTCCTTGACCTCCTCCAAACTGCATATGCATACCGAGGGGCTGGATGTCCCCACAAACTATGTCCGCTCCATATTCACTTGGTGGCGCAAGAACCCCCAGGGATATCGGGTCTACTCCTACGATGCAGACTCCACCATTGTCGTGTACTATCTGTGATATCTCCCTTCCATGGCTCTCAATTAACCCCAGGTATGAAGGGTTCTTGAAATATACCGCGGCAGTCTTCGATGAAACATTGGATGTTAAGGATTCAAGATCGATCTGACCGGTCTCTGGATTGTAGTCGATTAACTTAAGCTCAATCCATGGCTTACAGTAGTCCTTGATCTTTGATAATTCGTCGATACCAATGCTTTTAGGTACCAGTATTTCTCGGTTACCCGTGATTCTTACAGCCATAAGAATGGAAGTTGCCGAGGCTTGCATCCCGTCATATGTAGGCACATTTACTACATCCATTTCCAGAAGCTCTCCCATCATGCTCGCATACTCGAAGAGTGCCTGGAACCGCCCATGATCGTCGTAAGGTTCTCCAGCATATGCTGTTAGAAACTCACCCCGTTGGTTCACTTCATCGCAAATAGCTGGGACATAATGCTGCGCACATCCAGCTCCTAAAAAGTTCACGTATTCTAGGCATGTTTTGTTTTTTGATAGGATTCCTTCCACATGTTTTTTCAAAGAATATTCTGAAAGGAAGGGTTCAGGCAGATTTAGGTCTTCCTTGAGCCTAAGGTTCTCTGGTACGTCACTATAGAAATCATTCACATCCTTTGCTCCCACTTCTTTAAGCATCTGCTCCTTTACATCAGGAACGGAGTTAGGTATGTATGGGTAAATTATTGATTTCTTCTCTTTCATAATAAAATTCCTTAAACTTCAAAACGAGCAAGGGTATTTTATTCTTCTCTTATATCAGAAAAAAGGATGCATTCCCACCCCCCAATAATTCAAAGACCTTGGATTATGCATATGCATTTAACAATCCAAATTAGATAAAGAACCAGAGACGTTCGGAAGATTTGGGGAGGCCTTTGTCAGGGAAAACAAAGAAACTTGGTATCATCGTTAACCCTATTGCTGGCATGGGCGGGAAAGTTGGTCTGAAAGGAAGTGATGGTATAGAGACCATTGAGCGGGCGAAAGAGCTTGGTGCAGTGAAGACAGCCCCAAAGAGGACGGTAGAGGCGCTAAAACGACTTTCGCCTATCATAGATCGTATTCAGATATTCTGTTATCCCCATGATATGGGAGAGGATGAGGTTAGACAGTGTGGCTTCGAGCCAACAGTAATTGGCAAAATTAACAGAGATAAAACGACTGCTGATGATACCAAAAGAGCAGCAAAGGAAATGCATCAACTTGGGGTAGATCTAATCCTATTTTCTGGCGGAGATGGTACTGCTAGAGATATCTATGAGGCAATAAATGGGAAAGTCCCCGTCTTAGGAATCCCTTCGGGTGTCAAAATTCACTCTGGCGTCTATGCAATTAACCCCGCCAGTGCGGGTGACCTAGCTGCTTCTTATCTTCGGGGTGGGCCTGTCAGCTTAAAGAGTTCTGAGGTAATGGATCTTGATGAGGAAGCATATAGGGAAGATCGGGTTTCCGCTAGGTTATATGGATACCTTAATACACCCTATGAGAAAGCCCTAGTACAAGGTTCAAAGGAAGGAAGCTCATACCAAGAGAAATTTACCCTCGATGCAATTGCTCAAGATATAATCGATAGAATGGAAGACAACGTCACCTATATAGTAGGCCCAGGCTCAACTACCCTGCCAATCCTAGAGAAGCTTTGCCTTAAAAAAACCCTCCTTGGTGTGGACGTAATCAGGAACCATCAACTTTTGGCTTCGGATGTAAATGAATCCAAGTTATTGGAGCTAATAAAGGGTAAAAAAACAAAAATAATCGTCACCATAATCGGAGGGCAAGGCTTCATCTTCGGCAGAGGTAACCAACAGATAAGCCCGGACGTGATACGTTTAGTTGGAAAGGAAAACATTCGTATTTTAGCAACCCCTGACAAGTTAGCTTCTTTAAAGGGGCGACCAATTTTGGTGGATTCAGGAGAAAAAGAACTTGATATTAAACTCAATGGTTACTTCAGTGTTATAACTGGATATGGTTTGCGGAGCATCTACAAAGTAACGGCTTATGATTAACAACACACTTTAGAATTGTAACTGATGGTTCTTATATACATAAAAAGCAACTTTTTTTTGTGAAATTATCAGAAGCTCAAAAGGGGGCACGGATACTATTTGATTCCTGCCTTGACATTAAGCCAGGTGAGAATGTCCTAATCGTAACAGACTCAAACCTTGTTTCGCTTGCTGAATTTTTAGCCAGCGAAGCCAAAGGAACAGGCGCCGAGATCACATTATCAACGATGACTCCTCGAAATGCTCCAGGAGAGGAGCCTCCAACACCAATAGCTGCAGCAATGAAAACAGCTGATGCAGTGATGATGTTAACTACCTATGCTCTGGCCCCCTCCATCGCGAGGGCAGAAGCCCAAGATGCAGGGTCTCGAATATTGTGCCTTGAAGGATATGACTTTAGTGTTCTCCAATCCAGGGCTTTACGAGCTGATTTCTCTGCCATAAGATCCACCGTCGAGTTAATAGCAATGAAACTTTCTGATGCCCAAGAGGCAAGGATTACATCTCCTAACGGAACTGACTTAAAGATGACACTAGGCAGTAGAATTGCCAACGCTCTTCACAATATCTGCCACGAGCCTGGGACTATGGGGTCTCCCCCTGATATAGAAGCATTTGTAGCACCTTTGGAGGACACTGCAGAAGGTGCTATCTTTATTGATGGCGCAATCATACTCCCGGAATTTGGTCTGCTAAATAAGCAGGTAAAACTAATTTTTCAATCTGGCAACCTTGTTGCAATCGAAGGCGGTGTCGAAGCGGAGAAATTAAGCAACCTACTAAAGTCTTTCAATGACCCTCAGATGTACAGATTATCCGAATTGGGCATTGGCTTAAATCCCTTCGCCAAGCTAGTAGGCGTTCCACTTATAGACGAAGGCGCCCTCGGAACCGCACACATTGCCCTCGGACTCAACTATACCTTCGGAGGAGCGATAAAAGATGCAAAAGCGCATATAGACTTCGTGTTTCGAGACCCCACCATCATACTTGATGGGGTAACAATCATGAGGAACGGAGCCCTTTCAGAAACAATCTGAATTTACTGGAAATTCAAGCCACTGCAGAAATGCAAACGTTTGTTTATTATTCGTCCTATCCCAACTTGATAGTAAGCTATGCCTGAAGCTAACTTTGTGAAGATTGAGGGGATTTCTGTCAATAAAAACTTGGTTAGCTTTATTCTTTCATATTCTAGGAACCTTAAACGGTTCTTTCACAAAAATTTTTTTTCTATTAAATATGACGAACCTATCTCGAATGTAAAAAATGATATATTGATGATTCCAGGGTTAGCCTCTTTGGTAACCCTTTGTTGGGCCACTAATTCCGATCTATATTTTGACGAGATCGATAAGGCCTTCCTTTCATGTCTGCCTAAGATTAGAAAAGCGTTAAACAATTTTTACCCTAAAATTGGGTTCAATAGCAACCTTATCCCGAACAAGATTACCACAAATGAGTTCAATAATTCTGGTATAGGATTACTATTTAGTGGGGGTGTTGACTCTACCTCGATATTTTTTAAAAACAGAGAGAAAACACCCCAATTATTCACAATAATTGGGGGGGTAATACCCGTTTCAAACAAAACATTCATAAAAAATACAAGGAAACTTACAGAAAATTCGCCGAAGACTACAGAATAAAAATTAGTTACATAGAAACAAACCTGAGAGAAGTTTTGAATGAGCCTCTGCTCACCTCAATGTTTCGCCGAACAATAAACGCTCGTGCACAACGAGACAGTTGGTGGGAGGTCATGAGCCATGGATTAGTACAACTCAGCCTTTGTGCCCCATTAACATCAAATAAGATAAAAACTTTGATTGTATCATCATCAGGTACACATAAAGATACTTCAACTTATGGCTCTCACCCATATATTGATAACCAAGTAAGGTGGGGTGGGACCACGGTTACCCATGATGGTTTAGATTATAATCGGCAGCAGAAAATCAAGTTCTTTATCAAGAAACACATCCATGATACGGGGTATTATCCTCCATTACAGGTATGTAACTATAAGCCATTCTTACATGGTGGATTCAATTGTGGAAGATGTGAAAAATGTCTTAGGACAATAATTGGTTTAATAGTTGAGGGAGTTGACCCTGTCAAGTGTGGCCTCCCCATTTATCGGAACATCTATGAACACATCAAAAAAAACATAATACCTCACGTCCTGTTAAAGGACTGGGAAAGAATTCAGCCCCACATCGATTTCGAGAAAACCCAGATCACCGACTTGTACGAGAGCAAAGAATTTTTACATTGGTTAAAGCACCAGAATCTTGAAAACCTCATCAAAACAAATAAAATTGACATTATACAACATTTTCTATATTTATCATACTCAAAATTACCAAGGAAAATACAGGAAAAAGTTTTAGAAAAACATTATCAGTGGAAATATGAGCTATCTTTTGGTCTCCCACTGATTTGATTAGTACCGGTTTGTTCAGTACATTACGCATGGCATGGGTGTACCGCGAGCGCGCGCGTACCGAGATAACATGAACGCGCAGAGTATTAACCACTCTTTTTACTTTTATGTAGAATAAAATTTTCAAAGGAATCCATCAATTAGTAAACATGGCAAGAGACCAGCGGAACCACCCCAAGAATGTGCTATTAAGAAGCATATCGATTATTATTTTTGTGTTCGGGCTTTGGGAACTGACTAAACCATGGTCTGAAAAGTTTGTTTATCAACTGTCCATGGCTTACATCCCTTCTCGATATTGTAATCCTGCAGGAACTTTGATCACAAACGTAATTATCTTCCTGGTTCTTGCTTTAGGCATTATCCTGTTTTTCTTTTCAGGGGAATATTCTTGATATTTATATCATGCTCAGCAACTTTTAAAGAATTATCAACTAAAGAAAGGAGGAAGAGCTTACCATGAACTATCTTAAAGGTGCGGAGAAGTTCTATGATTTATTCGGTGAGAAAGACGACGCAGAGTTCTATGTGAATCAAGCCAAGCATTATGGTGGCAAAGCTCTTGAACTCGGGGTTGGAACCGCGCGTCTAGCGATAAAGCTAGCCGAGGCAGGGGTCGAGACTTGGGGAATTGATAAATCCAAATACATGCTGAATGCTGCAAAACAGAACCTACTTAAACTTGATCCAGTTGTTCAATCTCGCATCCATCTAAACCTTGGTAATGTTGTAGATTTTCAGTTACCTGAAAGGTTTAACCTTGTCTACTTCCCATCATGCAGTTTCGACCACATCCTGAACATTGTTGAGCAGCGAAAAGCGCTAAAAAACATTCAAAGCCATATTGTTCCGGGAGGCGCTTATGTCTTCGACCTATATCTTAACACGGAGCAAAAATCCGATAAGAACTGGTTCATACAAAGGAGAGAAATTGACAAAACTAGATACGTGGTACGAACGGGTTACCAAACCACCGATTTTGAGAACAGACACATGTCATTAAACATGTGGTACGAACTATACGAGAATGGAAAGATGATTGAACGATATCATGAAGGCAGTAAAGTTTACATCCATGATGCCAAAGGAATCCGCCTTCTTTTAAAAGAAACTGGATACAAAATCATCAATGAATACGGTAATCATTATGGCAAATCATACACAAATGGAGATGGGATGATCATTATAGTTGCTCAACCATTGTAAAGTAAACTACAAAGGCTCTTTTACTGAAAATGTTTCAGAAGACGCCGTCTATCTCTGTTCCACAGTAGCTGCATCTTGCGCGCGCGCGCGCAGATATCATGTTTCTGACAACTATGTAGCGATTTCTTTCCACCAGTAGCTTACCACAGCTGTAACAGTAGGTGTTTTCCCTTTCCCCGGGAACATTTCCTAAATAAACATATCTTAAGCCTGAATCAACTCCGATTTCCCTGGCTTTACGTAGGGTCTCAATAGGTGTGGGCGGGTGACCTATCATCATGTACGCTGGGTAAAATCTTGATATGTGCCATGGTATTTCTTCTCCTATTGAACTGATGAACTCAGCAATTTTTCTAAGTTCTTCAACTGAATCATTGAGTCCCGGTATTATCAATGTGGTTATTTCAACCCATATTCCCAGCTTTTTATGGAGTTTGATTGAATCAAGCACTGGTTTTAGGCGTGCTCCGCAGTTCTTTATGTAGAATTCGTTGTTCATACTTTTTAGGTCAATATTTGCTGCGTGAAGAAATGGGGCAACATAATTGATGGCCTCTTCTGTTGCATAACCATTCGTAACAAAGACGTTTTTTAAACCGTTTTTTACAGCGATTTCTGCAGTGTCATAAGCGTATTCCATGAATATGACTGGTTCGGAATATGTGTAGGCTATGCTGCTGCTACCAGACCTCATTGCAGCGGACACGATTTCCTTGGGTGTAATATTGCCACCCATTATTGGTTTATTTGGTTTTGGTGATTGGGATATCTCCCAGTTCTGGCAGTTCTCACATTTAAAATTGCATCCTACTGTAGCAATTGAATAAGAAGTTGAACCCGGTTGAAAGTGGAAAAGGGGCTTTTTCTCTATTGGGTCTATTCCCCGAGAAACAATTCTTCCATAAACAAGTGAGTAAAGGGTTCCCTTTTTGTTTTCACGTACGCCGCAGATACCTCGCTTTCCCACTTCTATCTGACACCAGTGGCTACATAGTCTGCACTTTACAACGTTTTTATCCTGTCCTTCAAAAAATTTTGCTTCCATTAAAAAACCCCTTAAACACTCAACAGGCATGTAAACGAATTACGTGTATTACTAATTTCTATCTACTCATGTTGGCTTAAATGGTTAATGGCTGGAATCCTTGTTCTGTTCACCGATTATCGTTATTTTTACAGTTCTTCTTCTTGGGCCATCTAATTCAACGAAGAGAATTCTCTGCCATGTACCAAGGACCATTTTGCCTTGATTTATTAGGATTGTGATATCTGGCTTCAAGACTGCACTAAGGATGTGAGCATGGGCATTGGGTTTATGGTGGTATTCTCTTTGTAACTGTGCTATCTGACTTAAACTTTCTAAGAAGTCAACCCATAGTGATTTATCGTTTTCATTGACTGTAAGTGCTGCGGTTGTATGCACTGTCCAAAGATTCAACAGCCCTTTATCAATTTGTCTGGGCTTCATGAATGCATTTATTCTTTCTGTTATATCGATAACTTCATGCCTTTTACTGCTTTTAATGTTTAGAGACTCGTTGAAAATCATTTTAATAAAATATTAGCTGAATAATTTTAAACCATATCGCGCATACGCAATCATGCGAATAAAAATGAATGTCTGGGAAACCCTTTTGCAATCATGATTTTTTAAGTGCCT
>JABAHP010001052.1_pt3 | contig 29372 bp, 27 predicted proteins | sample 7062081 | NCBI WGS metagenome assembly JABAHP01 (sample SAMN14534357, study PRJNA622989) | marine sediment metagenome | biome: marine biome [ENVO:00000428]; feature: marine pelagic biome [ENVO:01000023]; material: deep marine sediment [ENVO:00002113] | place: India: Gulf of Kutch | collected...
CTTGACTGGATGGTTAAAGAAGCGTCAGCACGAGACGTTAAAATTATCATGGCCATTGGCCAACGCCAGCCCCGCTGGCCCGAATGCCACTTCCCGGCCTGGGTAGAAAAACTGCCTAAACCCAACCGCGAAGACCGGGTCCTTAAATTTATTGAAAAAGTTGTTCAAAGATACCAAGAAGAAGGCAGTATTGTAATGTGGCAGCTTGAAAATGAACCCCTACTAAACGTTTTTGGTGAATGTCCGCACAGCGACACTGAATTCTTAAAACGTGAATATGAACTGGTCAAATCCCTGGACAGCCGGCCGATTATGACCACTGAAAGCGGCGAACTCTCGACCTGGGTGCGCATTGCCGGTATGGCTGATATTCTTGGAGTTAGTCTTTACCGCGTCACCTACAACCGCTATTTTGGCTATATGTACTACCCCCTTACGCCGAGTCATTATTACAATAAAATGCGGCTGGTGGCGCCTTTGGTAGAAAAAACAATCTGCACCGAACTGCAGACCGAACCCTGGGCCACCGCCAGCATAACTGAAATGTCACATCAGGAAATGGCCGAGGGCATGACCCTGGACATGATTAAAACTAATATGGACTTTGCTAAACGCTCCGGCTTTCCCGAAGTTTATCTTTGGGGTGTGGAATGGTGGTATTACATGAAGGACGTACATGATGATCACTCCTATTGGGATGAGATGAGAAAGAATTGGAAAAAGTAATAGACTCAGGTTTTTAAACCTGAGTCACCTTATTATAAAAATAATAAGCGCGGGTTTCCATACCCGCGCATCCACCCAAAAAAAGATCCCCTGTAAAGGGGATTTTTTAAGTGCGTTTCCGTCGGGAAAGCGCAAGAAAAAGAACTAGGGTAATCATGCCAACCGCGCCAATCACCTGCCAGGTAAACCGTATGCCGTACCACTGGGCCCAGAAGCCGGAGATCATCAAACCAGCACCTGCCGCCAAGGTCCAAAGCATACCAAAGTAAGAATTTACTGTGGCCCGCCTTTTATCATCCTGGACCAACTCACCAACCCAGCTTGCCTGAAGCGGCATCAACATGCCCCGCGGAATCTCATGGACGAATAACACTGCCATGAACATGCCCCAATCCCTTTGTACTGGAATAACCATGATCGTTATGCCAATTGCCAGGCCCACCAACATCAGCTGCGTTGCCATCGATTTTACTCTCCGGCAAAACTCAACCACCAGTCCGGCACCTAATATTGTTCCTAAAACCTGAAAAAATACTGGTGTACTCAGGTCGGTTGTATTAAATCTCATCTCATACAAAACCGACCACTGCATGTTGATGGGCTGAACCATCATTGAAACTGTAAAGCAAACTCCGAAAAGCAAAGCCAGTTTTTTATTCGCAATGATGATCCTCCTGCCCTCAGCAATGTTGGTCTTAAACTCTTGCCAACGGTGCGGCTCTGTCTTTCTACGCGGCTCTTCTCCATCGTTTAGTAGCCGCCACAAAATTGCGGCGCTAAAAAACGCCAGAATACCGGCAATCAGAAAAGGCCAAGACAAACCCAGATAATGCCCGATCTTTGCCCCAACCCAAGCCAAGGCAAGTGTTGCCAAACGCTCTAAAACATAGGCGCGGCTAAACAGCTTGGCATAACCTTTCTTCCACCCGTACTGTCTGAACTTGTTAACTACCCAGGCGTCAAGCGAACCGGACTGCAAAGCCGCTGCAAATGCAGCGATCACCTCGGCCAAAACAAAATGCCAGAAACTGCTTCCCAGGAAAAAAATCAGTAATGCAACTCCTTCAATCATGAGCCCGGCCACAAAACTTCTTTTATGACCAAATGCATCGGCATAACTTCCGGTCGGCACCTCAAAAAGGAATATCGCGACCATGAAGCAGGTGTTTACTGCGTTAATCTCAATATAATTGAGTCCGCTGTGCTTCAGCATCAGCACGTATACTCCAAAGGTCAAAGTAATGTGCATCGACAATACTTTTGCGGCGTAAAAGGCAAAGACAACCCTTCTGATTTTATGCTCGTCCATCTCAATCCTCCTCACTTGTTGTTAAGGTTCAACAAGACCAAACCAAAAGACTCGGCTGGTCTAGCCGAGTCTTTCTTGAGAAGGATATTTAAAAATTTAACACAATAATCCCAAAACTAACCCGGTTAGACCACGAGAACGGCCGTTCTCGTTTGAAACAAGAACAAAACCGCCGTTGTGGTAACGGTTACAGTTCTTAAGATTAGTTTTATTAGGATTTGTATTCATAACTTGAATTACATCTCAATATAGCATGTGAATTATTTCTTGTCAATGCTACGCCGTATAATGCCTTCGGGCAAGGTTGGTTTAACTGATTTTTCCTCTTTTCTGCGGTAAAAATAAGCCGCGATCAGAGCAGTCAAAGGAATTACTGCCACCAAACCGATCGAACCGCCGACCGAACGCACCACTTCATCAGCAATAAAGTTAAAGTTTAAAAATTTAAGCCATGATTCACCCAACTGCTGAAACAACAAGATGGTTGGCAAAGCCGCACCAACGTAGGCAAATATCAAAGTATTGGACATAGTGCCAATCACGTCACGGCCAACGTTCATGCCTGATTTAAAGAGCTTTTTCAAACCACTCCCCTGATTCGCCTCACTTACCTCTTTGACAGCCGAGGCCACGCCAATCGCCACGTCCATTGCCGCACCCAAAGCACCAACTAAGATACCTGATAAAAATATGCCACGCGGATCAATATTCGGATTAGTTGAAGCAAGTAAACGGCCCTCTTCTGTAGAAAGGCCAATCAAACTCGCTGCTTTGGCAAATAAAAATGAAATTATAAATGCCACTATTACTCCGCCCAATGTACCAAGTATTGCGGCATATGATTTCCTATTTCTACCGCCAACTAATAACAAGGTAACAGCAGAAATCACCAGCGCTAAAACAAATGTTATAAGCAATGCGGAGTATCCTGCTAAAATCGCCGGCACCAGCACCTTAAATATTAATATTACTGCGACCACCAAACTCAATATCGTCTTCAGCCCCTTGCGTACGCCACCCAAAATTATCAAGAAGAGAAAAAATATTACAATCAGCCACAGCAACTCGGGTACGCGGTAAAAACTATCAATTGAAACCGTCCAGTTGCCGTCGCCCATGTCCTCAATATAAAGGAGAAGCTTTTGCCCGATTTCAAACTCCATGCCAAACGGATTGGTTTGTGGTGAGTCTTTAAAAAAAGTTTCTTCGCCTTCGTGCGCACCCGAGAGCATCTTTACGCCGATTTCACGATAAGCTTCTATCCGCTCGCCTTCTTCAGTCTCAAAAACTTCAGACTTGTCTTCAATTGAAATAATCTTGGCTTTTTCAAAGCTTGTTGTGGTCTGTAACTCAGACTCTGGTCTATGCTCAATATACTCTTCTTCTGAAGGAGTAATTTCTGCTTCTTCTGCCCCGACACTTAAAACAAGCCCTAAACTAAAGGCCAAAATTAATGTAAAAATTAAGATTTTTTTCATCTTCATACTTGATAAAAATCAGTATAACACAGCTTACAAAAAAATCATATATATTATATAATATGTTAAAGACATACACCTTATGAAAAGATTCAGCGCAATTATTATTGCCATAATTATAATTTTTATTATCCTGGCATTTATTCTTGTTTTGACCTCAACTCCGGGCGGCCAGCCCGAACCGACTACTAAGATTGCCGCCACAATTTTTCCAATCTATGATATTGCCAGAAATGTGGCCGGTGACAAAGCCGAGGTTGTTCTGATTACTCCTCCGGGTGCCAGCCCGCACACCTTTGAAATTACTGCCGAGCAAATCCGCAAATTACAAGATACCGATATCATGCTGGCCATCGGTCACGGCCTTGATGACTGGATCACTGAAGCTCGTAATGCTGTCCCGGGATCACAAGTAAAAACTGTTTCACAGGGCGTACATTTACGCGAGTTTGAAGAAGATTACGAGCATGAAGAAGAGCACAGCCATGAAGGCATTGATCCGCATTATTGGCTGAGCATTGATAATGCCATAAAGATTACCCAAACCATTCGCGATGCCCTGAGTGAAATCGATCCGGATAACTCCAGCCATTATTACAATAATGCCACCAATTATGTTGGCGAACTGGAATCAACAAAACAAATAATTGAAAATCAATTTATAAATCTCGGTGCCAGGGAGATTATTACCATGCATAATGCCTGGGGCTATTTTGCCGAAGAATTCGACCTTAAGATAGTCGCAACTTTCGAACCCTTTCCAGGACAAGAGCCAACTCTTAAATATTTAGCCGAACTCAGCAACACGGCCAAGCAATACAATGTTAAAACTATTTTTTCCGAACCCCAGCTTTCAAACCAGGTTTTGATTCCTTTTCTTAAGGATTTGGATATGGACCTGGCGGTCCTTGATCCGGTAGGCGGCTTGGAAAATCGCAACTCGTATATTAATACCATGCTTTACAATGCCCAAACCATCAAAGAAAAACTTAAATAAACCAGCCATTGAAGTTAAAAACCTAACCGTGGCTTATAATCATGAAATGGTTTTAAATAACCTGAGTTTTCAGATTCCCGGCGGCACCATCACCGCAATCATCGGACCAAACGGCGCCGGCAAAACTACTCTTTTACGGGCAATGCTTAATCTTATTCCAATCAAAGCCGGCACAATTACCATCAACGCAATCCAGCACGACAAAGCCTGCGCCCATATTCGCGGCCACCACCTGGACTGCCCTCATCCGACCTATGTACCGCAACGCTTTAGTTTTGACAAAACTTTTCCAATTACGGTCTATGAATTTTTAAATCTGGCACTCCGGCCAAAACAGCCAAAAACTAAAATCGACAATGCGCTAAAAGAAATCGGCATGATCAAACATAAAGACAAACTCATGGGCCACCTTTCCGGCGGCCAGGTCCAGCGCGTCTTAATTGCCCGGGCCATACTGGGCGACCCGGAAATAATCTTTTTGGATGAGCCGGCCGTGGGCATTGATATCGGCGGCGAAATGACTTTTTATGAGATAATCCAACATCTGAATAAAAAACACGGTACCACCTGCGTGCTCGTCTCTCACGAAATTGATGTGGTGTTTAAATACGCCGATCAGGTTATATGCCTTAATAAAAAAATGGTTTGCCAGGGCATTCCGCAGAAAGTATTAAGCGCCGAAACACTCAAAAAGCTTTATGGCGAAGAAATCGGACTTTACGAACACAAAGGAAAATAATTATGATTGAAATTCTCCAATTTCCATTTATGCAGCGCGCCATCCTTGGCGGCATTATCCTTGGACTCCTTTTGGCATTCATGGGCGTGTTTGTGATATTGAGACGCATGGCTTTTTTTGGCGACGGCGTGGCCCATGCTTCACTCGCCGGCATTGCCATTGGCATACTAGCGAGCTACAATCCTCTGGTGGTGGCAATAATCTTCAGCATTATTCTGGCGATTGTAATTTTTTATTTAGAGAGAAAAACTAAACTATCATCAGACGTAATCATTGGCATACTCTTTACTGCGTCCATGGCCCTAGGTGTTATTTTAATATCCCTAAAAAGTGGCTACCAACCCGAGCTGATCAGCTTTTTGTTTGGCAATATTTTGGCAATTCAGACATCTGAGCTTATTATTATGTCTATCTTTGCCGTGCTTGTTGTTATCTTCCTGATATATTTTTACCGACAAATCGCCTTTATCACCTTTGATGAAGAAGGTGCACGGGTAAGCGGCATCAACACCACTATCCTGGATCTAATTTTTTACATTGCCCTGGCCGTGGCAATTGTACTTGGTGTAAAAATTCTCGGCATTATTCTGGTATCAGCCCTGCTAATAATTCCGGCGTCAATTGCAAAATTAATTTCTAAATCATTTAAGGGCCTGGTCAGCACAAGTATTGTGGTTGCCGAAATCACCATTCTCGGCGGGTTGGTAATCTCCTACCTCATGAACCTACCAACCGGTGCCGTAATAATCCTCTTTGGTACAATATTATTCTTCTTGACACTGTTTACACAAAAACTATTTAAAGCATAGCCTAATAAAAAACAGCCCCTGAAAAGGCTGATTTTTTATTCTAGATTATCCGCCAAACATCAACAATCCTGGTTTGAATATTAACAATAAGCCCAGTATGGCAATAATGATGCCGCCAATTAAATTAGAATAACGACTGTATTTCGTGCCCAAGCCGGCCATCTGAAGTGTCACCATTGCCACGCTAAAAACAATCATATCATCAAGCATGAATACCACAATATACTCAATCAAATAAAGATAGTACTGCCACTTGGGAAGTTCACTCAATGCCAAGACCTGAGTATATATTGCCGGCAAACCAGCCGAACAAATAAGTTCAATCAGATTTACAGCAAAGGCAATCAAGATTATACCGCCCAAAGCAATAATTAATTTTTTGCCCTGGGCCGCCTCTTTTAAATAATCCAGAATCCAGCGCCGGGTGGGCGAAGAAGTTACTTTACAAACACCTTCCCGGTTTACCCAAAATTCACGCAAATAATATACTCCGGCAAAAATTGCCAAAACTCCAACCGCTATCCTTACCCAAATCAAAAACCCTAAAAACAAAAAAAGATTGAGCCAGGCTGCCAAAAATAAAAAATATACAAAGCCCGACGCCAAAATAAACACCAAGCCTAAAAGCCAGCGTCGGCCCGCGTTGGGAATACCCAAAAGTAAACTAATCAAAAATACCAAAACCCACATTGCGCACGGGTTAAAACCGTCAAGCGCCGCAATTATCAACGTAAGAATCGGCAAAGAAAAATTTGCAATATCTATTTCACCAAAAAATGGCAGACCAATTGTCTTGGGTAAAGGACTTGCTTCAAGCCCGGACGGCCCTTCAGGCTTCGGCCCAGACTCTGAATCCGGATAAATTAATTGACTCTCCTCAGGCGTTTCAGTCACCGGCGCCTCAATTGCTGTCTCAAGCCCGTCACCCACACTGTCGCCAATCACCTCCCCCACTCTATCCGGACAAGCTGTTATATGACAAATTTCAATAAGGTGCCGTAATTCTTCGCCAGTGGTTTCCTCACTGCCAAATCCGTAAGAAACCTGGTTACCAATTATGGTAATCGGCACGCCCGCCGGATTAATGTTGGATTCACGAGTCAGTTTTAAAAGAATTTCCTGACCCTGCTTATCGTGCCAAACTTCAAAACTGTGCAGCTCAATATAATTAATCTCTTGCTGTAATTTTTCAAGAAAAAACTTTTCTTTGGCACAATGCGGACATCCCTCGCCCCAGAAAAAATAAACGTCCACCGTATGCTCCTGGGCATTAGTCAGTGGCACGCAAATAAAAGTAAATATAACGATTAAAACCAATACTTTAATTACTTTTTTCATAATCATCTTCAATAGCAATCGCCTTTCCTTTTACGATCGCGGTAATTAATTTCTTATATCCTGAATTCAAGATCCGCTGCACAGTTGTGCGAGATGTCTTCATTTGTTTGGCCACCTCTTCCTGCTCAAGATCTTTAAGGTGCCTAAGCCTGAGTGCCTCCACCTCCTCATGGGTTAAAGTCTCAATCTCAAGATCCCGCATCGGCACACCGCGCGGCTTAAAAAACTTAATATTCGGAAAAAATCTTATATGTCGTCTTAGTCTTGGTCTGACCATAATAGATTAAATTATATCACTCTTCTCAAACAAAACAAGTCAGCCTCTTCTCTTAGCCATACTACCGTTAAGCTGACTCATACTGACTTATTTTGTTTGTTCTTGGTCCTGTGGACGATCTGAGCCGTCAAACCAGCGCCATGGGCAATACCAGCGAAATCCGCGACCCATGCCTCTGCCAGCTCCGCGACCCATTCCACGACCTTGACCTCGGCCCGGCCTCTGTGCGTCAGCACATCGACCCATACCGCGGCCAGTCATCGGACCCTGACCCTGCGGGCCAGTACCATCAAATCTTGGCATATTTTTTGTTAATTTAGGGTTAATTATTCGACCTTTAGATTATGGGCGTATGCCCATTATTACTATACCATACTCCTAAATACTTGTCAAGCCCCTGTAAATACCCGTCAAAAAACCTCCGTTATTGCCGGAGGCTTTATAGCTCATCAATATTCCTGAGCAGATTCTTTTTTGGCCGCTTCATTTTTACCTCTTCCCCATCATCATCCCACACAATCACCTCATCACCCGATCTAGAAAAATCAAAATCTTGATATGTTTCTTCAAGCTCTACTCGCTCCAACATCTTTTGCGGTAATTCTTGAATAAAAAGTGATGGTTGATTAAAGATTAAATCATCATAGCCTGAAGTAAGTGGATACGTAAGATGTAGCTGCTCCCCGGCCCGTGTGATCGCCACATAAAAAAGCCGGCGCTCCTCTTCCAAGCCACCCTTCTCACTCAGGGCTTTTTTGTTTGGAAAATCATTATCTGTTAAGCGCATCACAAAAACCACTGGCCACTCCAACCCCTTGGCCTGATGAATAGTTGATAAAATCACTCCTTCCTCGTCATCGCGCTCTGCTCCCTGCCGGAGCACACCGTAATCGTCATAAAGACTAACTTCATTTAAAAACGTCCCCAAGTCCTTGGACTGCTCGGCGTACAGAGCAAGCTGTTCCAAATCCTCAACCCGCTCTTTCCAGTTAGGATATTCATGCTCAAGATGCTCTTGATATGCCGAACCAGTCACCGCTCTGATTAAACTTGACGGCAGTTCATCGCTTGCCATTACCTCCATCCAGATCTTAAGAAAATTATCCCAACCCGCTTGGGCTCTTTTTTCAAGCACCTCAGCTGGTGCAAGATTTTCAATCTCTCTTGCCTCGCCAAGCTCCCGCACCATGTTATAAACCCGGGCCGCCTGCACCGGCCCAATCCCGGTCTGCATGCCGAGCACGCGAAACCAGGCTATTTCATCCTGAATGTTGTGAAAAACGCGCAGATACGAAAGCACGTCTTTAATATGAGCGCGTTCAAAAAATTTCACTCCGCCGCGGTATTCATAAGGAATATCGCGCTTTACCAACTCTACTTCAAGCTCTTGTGAATGGTGCGAGGCGCGAAACAGCACGGCAATATTGCTAAGATTCACTCCCTGGTCCCTCAGCTCAAGTATCATCTGGCTGATATACTCGGCCTCCTGTTTACCTGAGCTTGCCGGCACTAAATTTGGTTTTTCCTGTTTCTTTTTAATGCTCTTGAGCTCTTTGGGAAACTGCTCAATATTTTTTTCGATAATCACATTGGCCAGATCAAGTATATCCGGAGTAGAACGATAATTGGTTTCCAAACGAAATGTACTGGTATCTGGAAATATTTTTGGAAAATCCAGAATATTGCGCAAATTGGCAGCCCGGAACGAATAGATGCTCTGGGCATCATCTCCCACCACAAAAATATTTTTATGCGCTTCCGAGAGCGCCATCACAATCTGTGCCTGAATCACGTTGGTGTCTTGATATTCGTCGACCAAAATATATTTAAAGTTCTGACTAAGCTTTTGCCGCACCCCCGAATCATCACTTATAAGTTTTAAAAGATAAAGCAGTAAATCGTCAAAGTCCATAGCGTTGGCCTCACGCTTCTTTTTCTCATACAGATCCTTTACCTCCATAATCTCGGGTAAAAGCTCTAAAAAGTTTGGATATTTTTGATCAATTGTTTTTGAAATATCTTTGCGCGAATTTAATGAATAGCTGATGATTGATTTTAAAACCGCGGGCGACGGAAAGCGCCTTGCCTTGGTATCAATTTTTAAATCCTTAATACAGACCTTGAGCATGTCTTTGGCATCCTCCTCATCCATTATTGTAAAATTGCTTTTAAAACCAATCCGATCGGCATACTTGCGCAGTATCCGGTTGGCAACCGAGTGAAACGTGCCTCCCCAAAGCCCGGTTGGCTGATATCCCAACAGCATTTCCACGCGCGTCAGCATTTCTTTGGCCGCCTTATTCGTAAAGGTCACCAAAAGAATATTTTCCGGCCCTACGCCCCGCTCCAAAAGATAGGCCACCCGATAAACAATTGTCCGGGTCTTTCCGGATCCAGCGCCGGCCAACACTAAACACGGCCCCTCTGACGAGGTGACCGCCCTTAACTGTTCTGAATTGAGCTCTTCCTTATAATCGATTTTAAAATCTTTAGGCTCAATCTCTTTTTTAATTACGTATTTGCTCATCCCTTGATTACTTTCCAAAAATTTGAAGGTGAAAAAATTGGAATGTCCTGAAACTTACCGAGCTTCAACAAATGCTGGTCGCTGGTGATAATATAATCAGCACCGCCCTCAAGCGCCGCTTCTAAAAACTTGTTATCGTCTGGATCATCTTTTACTTCTTTAACAATAATGCGCGGTTCAACGCAATGCTCTGGCCGCAAAATCTTGCTTTCAACTTTCTTCTTAAGCTTATCCTTAACCTGCGCATTGTCCAAAATTTTTCTGATTTCCTTGGCAATTGCCTCGGACCAAATAAAAATAAGATCCCTCCTGGCGATCATATTCACTATCTGCGCTGATGCACTGTTTGGATTATAGTTCGCTGCCACAAATAGGTTCGTGTCAACTACAACCTTAATCTTCATAATATGAACAGCTTATCAAATTTTTGCCTTAATTTCAAGAATAAAAAGAGCGCCCAAAATTGGACGCTAGGTTGCACTAGATGTGTGCGATGGCCTTTTTGAGATCGGCCCGGGCTGTCTTGAGATCACCGGCATACAGCATTCGACTTGCCATATCAAGGTCAGCACTAAGCTTTTTCACCACTGGCTTTCGGAATCCCCGGTCATCGATATTGCGCTTGAGGTGTCTCTCGACCTCTCCGAGAAAGATTCTCAGCTTGTTTCTGGTATCAGACACAAAGCTCCGTGACCATTTGGTATCCTCGTTCTGAACATAGATCATGGCATCAATCTTGATCAGAACCTCCTCCAGCCTGGGCTGAACCAATCTGAGCTCAAGAGAGCGAGCAATCCGATGAAATGCCCGGCCTGCCTTAACCCAGTCACCTTTACGACCAGCGGCTCTCGCAATTGCGATATCGCGGAGCGCATGGTAACGCGTCTTGGTGAATGGCAGAATCCGGATACAACGGAGCTCATTAGCCCGCTCATCAAGCCAAGGATCGAACTGTGGCGAACACCGACCCTGATACTTCTTGGGATGCTTGATTACCGGGCTCTCGAGAATTACCTCAATCTTTCCAAGTACCTTGCGGCAAATCTCAAGATGACGGTCTCGCTCCTCAAGCAAGGCCAGCTCATCCTTGGTAATAAAACTCAGAATGAGCGGAATTTCCATGACCCTCATCCTCAACCGCTTTCGAGCTGCCGTTATCTGGGTAGCCTTGGCTCCGGGATTGAAGCGCCCCCTGGAGTCAAACAGATCAGAAGCCGCATCCATTGCCTCGTATGCCCACTCCTTCCAGAGATTGCGCGAAGGCTCAAGTTTTTGCGCAAGCTCGGCAATTCTCTCCTGCATCTGCTCCCGCTCGAGTTCCTCCGAAGCGCCTCTTCCCAAAAGCAGATCCAGGTTGCGCTTGGCCTCCAAGACCATGTCCAGCACCTTCTGCTCTTCACCCGGTGCCATGGTTGCGCCGTAGCGCATCCGGGTAATCAAGCGGCTCCGAACCGCATCATACACGCTCTTGTAAAACTGAGGGATGACCTTGTCATCATCCCCATGGCGCGTGATAACAATAGTGCCGTCAGGAAAAGCCCTGCGGTGACGGCGCTGAGCCTCGCCGGCCGGCCGGCTCAGTCGCGGCGGCACAATGTACACTCGGTTCGTCAACTCTACTACGGTCAAATACACTTTCTTTCCACGGACACTATATTCTTTCTTTATCCTTTTCATCACATCCTCCTGTGATTGATTGTGAAATTACTTCTCTTTTCTATACCATAAAATCATTATCATGTCAATTCAAAAGCCCCCGATATTCGGGGGCTTAATTTTTTTGATGTTATGCGGCTTTGGTGAATTTGGCATCCGCAATTTCTATCACGGCCTGATATTCTTTTGCTTCCTGCTGCATAGCTCTTTCTTTCTGTTCCTTTAGCTGCTGCTGTACTATTTCATTTACCAAATTATTAAATTCAGCCGGCGCGGCATTCTTCTTTTGTATTAAATCAGCATAAAATTCCTTTTCCAAACCAAAGGCGCCCTTTTTCATCCAAGTAAAATTCTTATCAAATTTTTGCTCATCAGTCTCAAGTATATCAACCAGCATAGCAATTCGCTCACGTCCCTTTTGCACCATCGCTCGACGGTCAGCAATCCGTGTCGTCAAATCCTGAATCTTTTTTGCCTGCTCCTCCGGTGTCATTTCAAGACGGTCCGCCTTTTCAAAAACCCGAACAAAAGCATTAACCCCTTCGCTCACGTGAGCAGTGTCGATATTCATCATTGGCGGCAAGTCCGCTCCCGGCACCTCAATTGAGTTTTGTTTAATTTTAAATTCATTAGCAATATTTTCCGCTTCCTCTGGAGGCAGCTCTATCAAGAGAGCGAACTCATCACCACCAACACGGTAGCCGCGTGCTTTTAAATTAAGTTTTGGTGAAATCTCACGCTTAGTTGGATCAACGTCCTGAATAATCTTAGCCGTCTCGCTCAAAATCATATCACCGCCAGTATGCTCACCACCGGTTGCTGTCTGAATGTCCGGATCATTGTTATATTTTGACAAATACGCCAAATCAGCCGCAGCCAAAGTAAATGGCAAATCTTTCATTTTTTCCATATCAGCTGCCGTTAACTCATCTTTCTCGAGCATCTCGCCAATACCTGTTGCCTTATCTTCAATTAACTGCTCAATTCCTGAATTTACCCTTTGATAATAAGAGCGCCTCATTTCAAGACTGGTCAGCTCGTCAAAACGCAGTTTAAAATTCTGTGTTTCCAAACGCTCAATCTCTTGATCGCGCTCGGCCAGCATTTGTTTGAGCTTTTCAATTTCCTCTTCTGGTGACAATTCTTTTGCCTCACCCATGGGCTCTTCTTTTCTTTTTTCTTCTTCAACCATAATAATAAAATTAATATTAAAAAAGAGGGCTAAAAGCTTCTGAACGCCCTCATGAACGTGCCTCCTTGAATTTCTGGCAAAGCCTTGCCAGAGTTTTTGGCCTGGTTCTCATCCTGAAGTAGAAAAGATCATCAGCACTCATGTTCTTGATCTCTTTCAGGATCGCCTCATCACTGAGATGTGAAAAGATCTTGCGCAGATCTTGCGCCGTTTTCCAGGCATTGTAGAAAGACGAATTGCGAAGACAATGCATCAATAGCTTGTCTTGCTTTGCCTCTTCGTATGTGAGTTTCGGTGGCTTCATGTTTATCTCCGTTATCTTGAGCTTAACAGTTTAAGCAGGTTTTTGCAATTGGCCAAGAACAATGTATCTAACCACATTTTTACGAATTTGTCAAGCCCTTGACACAAAACCTAAAATTTGGCTTATTTAACGCAAATATTTCTGCTTATTTTCTACATGCTCATCATGAGTTTTAGAATAAATTATATCCCCTTCTGGAGTATTTAAAAAATAATAATATTCATTTGGTGCCGGATAAATTGCCGCCTCAATTGCTTCGGCACTTGGGTTTGAAATCGGGCCCAAGGGCAAGCCCGGGTATTTATAAGTATTATAAAATGAATCAACCTGCGTGTCTTCAAGCGAAGGCCGGGTCAGTCCCTTACCGGTCACGTAATTCACTGACGCGTCAGATTGCAAGGGCATGCCGATCTCCAGACGCTTCCAAAATATGTCCGATACCATTTTTCTTGCCTCAAGCCCGTACATTTCTTTTTCAATTATGCTCGCCATTGTCACGATCTCAAAAATTGTCTTGCCCTGTCGATCAATCTCCTCACGCCATTCCGGCTTTATTTTTTTATCAAAGTTCTTAAGCATCCGCCTGACCACGTCTTCGGCACTCACGTCAACAAAAAAGTAATAAGTATCCGGAAAAAGATAACCGTCCAAAGAAACATGCCGCGGCTTATCTGCTAAAAATTCAAATTCTTCCTTCCATTTTTCCGCCGGGTTAATTATGCTCAGCGGCATATAATCAACTGCCTGAAGCCCGGCCTGCTCAAATATCTCCTCAGCCTGAAACATGCCCTTATTTTCAAAAAGAAAACCGATATCGCGCAATGTCCAGCCTTCAATAATTGTCGCCCTGACCACACCCACGTCCGGAGAAGTCAGGGCGGTTGCCAAAGCCGCCATACTCATGTTCGGCTTAAGTTCAAAAGTACCGGCTTGAAAATCCCGGTCCACCCCGGTCCAACGTACGTATAAACGAAAAATTACCTCATGATCGATAATTCCCTCCTCTTCCAAATTCAAGGCGATTGTTCGGACCGTCTCCCCTTCTTCAACGGCAAAATATTGATCCTTTTCACTTTCTGGAGAAATAAAATAAAATTGATAAACCAAATAACCACCAACCAAAGCCGCGACAATCGCGCCAATAAATAATAGAGTAAAAATTAATGATGCAATCTTAGCCATAATTATAAATGCCCATCTTCTTTTATTTCTTTTATTTTTTCAATAATTGTTTTAATATCTTCGACTCGTTTTTCCGGACAAATCAAAAGCGCGTCCTCGGTATCAATCACCACCATGTCATCAAGCCCGACGGTGGCAATTAATTTCTTATCAGAAGCCATAATCATGCTGTCAGTCGTATCAATTGGTATAACTTTTCCCTTTGTCACGTTGCCGTCACCATCCACTGTTAAATATTTTTTTATTTTTGACCATTTGCCCAAGTCGCTCCAGCCAATTCTGTTGGAAACACTCATGGCAATCTTTTCCACTTTATCAGCCAGGGCTGATTCAACAGAACATTTTTCCAGAGCGCTGTACAGCTTACCAACTTCTTCTGGTTTTTCCAAGCCTTTGCTAACAATTTCACGGCAGATTTTTAGCATCTCTGGATTGTGGCGCTCCCAAAGCGATAAAACATTGCCCAACTGCCAGATATACATTCCGGTATGATAGTAATACACGCCCGAATCAATTAATTGCTTGCAAAAATCATAATTCGGCTTCTCCACCCAGTCCACCACCTCAAATATTGCTTCTTCACCATCCTGCTGAAGATTCTTGCCTTCTTTTAAATAACTGTAGCCGGTGTCAACTTCTTTTGGCAAAACCGCCGGAGTTAAAATATAGTCGAAATTCTGTTTTAAAAACTTTTCTGCCTGGTTCAAAAGATCGCGAAATGCACCGGCATCAGAAATAAAGTCATCTGAAGGAAGCGTTGCCACGACCTCGTCTTTGCCAATCAACTTTTCCAACAAGGCGCATTCCAGACATATTGCCGGACCTGTGTTACGCGAGGATGGCTCGGGGATAAGATGATCGGCCGCAATCTCCGGTACCTCTTCTAAAATCCGGCTCGTAAAATTAAAAGTTGAAGAAATAAATAAATCCCGCTTTGGCTCAACCATGGGCAAAACTCGCTCCACTGTCTCGCGTAAAAGGGATTTTTCTCCTAATAATTTTAAAAATTGTTTGGGTTTTGCCTGGCGGCTTGCCGGCCAAAGCCTGGTACCAACCCCTCCGGCTCTGATTACAATCTTCATAAATCTTATGCTTTCCCTCTTTTCTTAATATGAAGCATGGCTGGTGTAAGCCACTTCACTGTCAGATAAGCCATTGCAATGCCGACTAATGCTCCGGCGGCAACGTCCAATGGATAATGAACCCCGACATAAACCCGCGAAATTCCGACAATCGCGGCTAACACAAGCAATATTGTACCAAATTTTTTATATGTAAGAAAGACAGCCAGGGCAATGGCAAAGGCAATTGTGGTATGTTCTGACGGAAACGAACCTGCTGTCCAGACTGACCCATAAATATTTTCACCCAGCCCGATCTCAAACGGCCGCGATCTTTGGATAAAAATTGAAACAATAAAATTAAACAACAACCCGAGTCCGGCCGAAAAAATTGCATTAAAAACAACTTTAATATTCACTAACCGCTCTGCCTTGTCCTTATACACAAACACATACTTAAGTAGTGAGGCAATAATTATTACTATTAAATAACGGGCTCCAAAAATACCAACCCAGTCAGAAAGGCTGTTTTCTCCTGCAAAATCATTTATCTTTTTAAATAATAGATGATCAAATTTCATGTGTAAATTGTACCTATTTTTGACACTTGGGACAATATCTTGTTCCACGGCCGGCCTGCTTTATAAATTTTATAACCGAACCACATTTTGTGCATTTTTCACCTTCTCGCCCATAAACCTTAAGCTCTTCTACATAATCACCCGCCTTGCCATAAAGATCGACATACACATCGGACGAAGTACCCTTCTGCCTGACCGCCTCTTTTAGTATAAAAACAATGCTTTTATAGAGATTTTTTATTTCCTGATCTTTTAAAGTCTTAACCCGGCGGGTCGGCATAATACCCGCATAAAAGCATGCTTCCTGTGCATAAATATTGCCGATGCCGGCGACAAATTTTGGCTCCATCAGGAGCTGCTTAATTTTTGCGTTCAGCCGCCGCGCCAGCCTTTCTTTAAACACCTCAAAAGTGAAAGATCTTTCAAGCGGCTCAGGCCCAAAATTCATTTTATCAAAAAACCTATCCAATTCTTTTTTATCATAATAGCGGACCCAGGCAAAACGGCGCGAATCATCAAAAAATATTTTATAAGAACCAGGCAAATCAAAAACCACACGCGTTTCTTTGTGTGGCTGTTCTTTGTCCTTAACCCACAAAATCCTGCCGTTTAATTTTAGATGAAACACTAAATATTTGTCGCCGGACAGCTCCCAATACAACACCTTGGCCCGTCTCCTAATATTTTTTATTATTTTTCTACTTACCAACTGTTCAAACCTTTTGCCGCTCAGATTAATATTTTTTACATCAAGCACCTTAACCCGGCTAATTTTTTTCCCTTTGATTTTACGCCTAAGCTGCCGGACAATTGTCTCTACTTCAGGAAGTTCTGGCATAATTAAGCAATTAACGGATGACCGGTCATTTCCGGCGGAATTGCCAGATTCATTATATTAAGGATTGTCGGCGCCACATCAGCCAGCATGCCGGTCGCCGGCATCAGACTCAAATCCCCTCCCGGCACCTCCCCGGCCGGCGAAGCAATGCCCTCAAACTGCTTTGCGCAAACTATAAACGGCACAATGTTGGTGCTATGCTGCTTATCCATTGATTCAGTCTGCAAATTAATCATCTGTTCAGCATTGCCATGATCTGCCGTAATAAACACAGCCCCGCCCTTACCAACCACGGCCGTAACAATCTTACCAATTAATTTATCAAGTACCTCAATACCTTTAATCGTTGCTTCAATGTTGCCGGTATGCCCGACCATGTCCGCGTTGGCAAAATTCATTACAATAAAGTCATATTGATCAGAGTCAATTGCTTTAACAACTTTATTGGTAAGTTCGACTGCCGACATTTCGGGCTGAAGATCGTATGATGCCACACGCGGCGACGGTACAATTACCCGATCCTCGCCCGGAAAAGGATCTTCGCGCGTGCCGTTCAAAAAGAAAGTAACATGGGCATACTTTTCAGTTTCGGCAATATGTAGCTGTTTAAGTCCGGCATCAGATATCACCCGGCCAAGACAGGTCTCTACTACTTCAGGCGGATAAGCTACCTCAACCGGCAAGTCCTTCTCATACTCTGTCATAGTTGCCATTGCCAATTCCTCTATCCGCTCCCTTGGAAATTTATCAAAATTTGGCAAAACCAGCGCCTTAGTAAGTTGTCGAGCCCGGTCCGGACGGAAATTAAAGAAAATCACTGCATCGCCCTTTTGAATACGGCTGACTGGCTCACCTTTTTTTGTAATCACGGTCGGCACAAACTCTTCATCATAAACTTCATTGCTATAGCTTGCCTCAATTGCCTTAATCGGATCATCAAATGCTTCATCGCTCTGACCCAGTACCATTGCCTCATATGCCTTTTGCGTACGGTCCCAACGGTTATCACGATCCATTGCCCAGTAGCGTCCAGCTAAACTGGCAATCTGCCCCCGCTTTACTGTCTTGATCTTTTTCTGAAGATCCTTAATAAACCCGAGTGCGCTGTCACGGTCAGCGTCACGACCATCCAAAAATGCGTGGATTGCCACGTTGTCAATTTTTTCCTGCTTTGCCATGTCTAAAAGAGCATGAAGATGGTTTTGATGTGAATGAATTCCGCCGTTGCTTACCAAACCGATAAAATGAATGGTTGAATTATTCTTTGCGGCATGACGAAAGGCTTTCTTAAGTGCTGAGTTGCCAAAAAAAGTATTATCACCAATTGCCCGATCAATCCGCGGCAAACTCTGATAAAAAACCCGTCCCGCACCAATGGTAAGATGCCCCACCTCGGAATTACCCATCTCTCCCCAGGAAAGACCGACTGCTTCACCCGAAGCTTTAACATTCATTGTGGGATAAGACTTGATTAAATTATCCATCACCGGTGTGTTGGCCTTATTAATTGCGTTTCCTGGATGCTCCGGCGCAACACCCCAACCGTCTAAAATCATTAAAACGATTGGTTTTGGTCTTGTTTGTACCATATTAGAATAAAGGTTTTGCCGTCATCTCTTTGGGAATTGGCAAATTCATTATTTTTAAAACTGTTGGCGCAATATTGGCCAGCTTGCCCTCCTTTGCTAATTTTACTTTTTTAAATTCCCCACGGTCAACAACAATAAAAGGGACCTCATTTAAGGAATGCTTGGTAACGATCTCCCCGGTTTTATTATCAATCATTTCTTCCAGATTGCCGTGGTCGGCAGTAATAATTGCCACCCCCTTCTTTTTCAAAACAGCATCAACAATCTTACCAACACAGCCATCAACCACCCGAGCCGTCTCCATCCCGGCTTGTAAATTACCGGTGTGAGCTACCATGTCCGGCGCGGCAAAATTAACTGCTACAAAATCATACTTATTGGCCCGAAGAGCGCCAATAACTTTGCGGCTTACCTTACGACACGCCATGCCCGGCACCAGATCGTAACGCGGCACGCGCGGCGAAGGAATGCGTATCCTATCCTCACCCCTGACCGGCGCGGCATAACCGCCGTTTAAAAAATAAGTAATATGCGCAAACTTTTCACTCTCAGAAATATGCAGCTGGCGATAGCCATGGCTTCCCACAACCTCTATTAAGCCATTTTTAACATCACGACCCGGAAAAGCCGTAAAAATATCCGGCAAATCTGGACCAAAGTCAGTCATTGCCACAAAACGAATATTATCCGGCACGCACGGCCGCTTAAATGAACGGCCATTGTTTTTTTCAAAATCATGCTGGACAAATGTTTTAGTTAATTGACGAGCACGATCCGACCTGAGGTTAAAAAATATTACGGCATCATTGTCTTCAATTAATGAAACTAATGATCCGTCGCCGTTACGAATTAAAGTCGGTAAAATAAATTCATCACTTTCACCCCGGTTGTACGCCTGGAGAATCGCTGAACGCGCGTCCTCAGCCACCAAACCCCTGCCGCAGGCAATTGCCTGATAAGCAAGCTTTGTCCTATGCCAAAGCTTATTCCGGTCCATGGCATAAAACCTGCCCATAATGCTCGCAATCTTTACCCGGCGGTCAAAGTGCTTTTCCAGTTTTTCCAAAAGATTAATTGCTTCAAATCTGGGCGAATCCCGGCCGTCAGTAAATAAATGCAAAAAAACTCTTTCAATCTTCTGCCGACGGGCAAGTTCCAGCAAGGCATAAAGATGATCCGGACAGGCATGGCCGCTCGCCCCGTTTGAAAGCATCCCCATTAAGTGCAGACGTTTATTGTATTTTTTTATGTGCTTAATTGCTTCATTAAAGGCCGTATTCTTAAAAAACGTGCCATCTTTAATCGCCTCGGAAATATATACCGCGTCCTGTTTTACAACCCGGCCTGCGCCAATATTAAAATGCCCGGCCTCTGAATTACCCTCCTGCCCCTTTTTCAAACCAACGTGTTTTCCCCAGCACTTTAATTTGGTATTTGGGTATTTTTTATATAATCCCTTTATATACGGAGCCTTTGACCTGACAATTGCGTTGCCATAACCATCAGCCGGACCCAAGCCCCAACCATCTAAAACAATCAAAACAACCGGCTTACGATGCGGTTGCTCCTTATCGACATGCTTACTCTTTGTGGACTTTTTCGCCATAATATAATGGTAGTATTATACCTATTTTTGGCTAAAAAAACAATAAAATCCATTGACAAAATCAAAATTTTCTGCTATAATTAGTATAATAAGTGCGGGTTTCCATACCCGCACATAAACCATCCAATAATCCAGCAAACAACTCTTATGCCACGTGAATACATGATTCCAAGCGAGCGCGCCGAAGCAGAAAAGGCTGAGCTAGAAATGTCAGAAAAAGCGCTCGAGGAAAAAATCACTAAAATGACGCCTGAGGAAATCAAAGCCCGAAACCAGGAAATTGAAAACCGGTTTAGGGAAATTGATAAAATTTCAAACGACCCCAAGGCAATGGAAAAAGCCTATGGTTTTAATGCTTTTGAAAAACTAGAAAACGAATATAATAAATTAGAGCGTGAAAGAGCGCTTCTTTTTATTGAAAAACCAATCGCGGTTAGTGAAGAAAAAATACAAGAAATTAAACAAGATCTGCCAAAAGTTATTATTGACTGGCAGGCCCTCGACCTTGCTGAGCCAAAAGAAGAAGTTTCGGTTGCCGAAAAAAAGCCACCAGTTACCGAAGCGCTTCCACCATCAAACATTGATCAAATCAAAAAAGCCAGCATGGCTGACATTATATTTTCTGACCTGAAAAAAGCACCGGCCCAGCTTGGCGCCGATGTTAAAGCCGCATGGCAGGTAGTACGCGACGAGCTTAAGCTTAAAAAAACTGAAAAAGAAATTTGGTGGCCTGAGGCAATAGAAGAACCGGTTTTTGACCTTAAGCGCCCGATCCCCCTTCCTGATCCGATCGAGCCGATGCCGATTATCGATCTTGCTAAAAAAATCCAGGAGCAAAAAGTCAAAGAAATGAAAGCCAAAATTGACGCCCTTGAACCAGGCTGGCAGGAGATCGCTGACGAACTTGACCCAACCAAACAAAAAGAACGTGACGAAAAAACAAGAAAAACCAAAGAATATAAAACTTTCAAAGAGGGGTTTGAAAAATTAGGCGCCGCCTACAAGGATATACCGATCAAGCCGCGCGGCGGCGATCTATTGATCAATTTTCTTGACGGCATTTACCGCGTTGGCAAAGAAGATTCTGATCTAAGAAAAGCTGGTGAACTATTGTACAAAGATATTTTAAACGGCGATGCAAAGATGCCGGTCCAAAAATGGGAATACCGAGACCGCCTTGAGCTAAGAGCACAAAATTTAGATTTCATGCCTTTGCTGAGTGATTTAACCAAAGAACAAGCTCGCATTGAAGAAAAAATTGATAAGAAGAAGAAATATTTAAAATCACTCGAACCAAAGATTGTTTTTCTCACCTCAACCGAACGCTGGTCTCATTTAGCTGCCACCCACAATCTGGAAGTTGAATTAAAAATACACGAAGAGTATTTAGAAAAGATCAACAAAACTTTAGAACTTGAAAAAACAGGCAAACGCAAAGTCAAAATGCCTGAAGCAAAAGAAATGTTTAAACTCCCACCAGAATGGCTTGACTTTCCTGAAGTTGAAGTCGTGGAAGAAGAAGCTGCCGAGGTTGCTGCATAAATTCTTGATAAAAATATTTAAAAAACGACCCCTCATCAGGGCCGTTTTTAATAAATGAAGAACCCCCTGAGCATTGCCCAGGGGGGTGAAGGAGGTTGTTGGTTGATTCAGTGGGACAGCTCCCACCCGTTCTCGTCCCAGCGGCCATTCTTGAGAATGTCGATGGGAAGCGTGGCCGAACCACCCCAGCCACCGTGCGCCTTGCCAGCGACGTCATGCTGAAACTCGCCGTCACCAGCAGGAGTGACGTACTCTGTGCCGCCGTCATCCAGCGGACGCTGGTATGCACGTCCCTTTTGCAAGCCATCAATCACTTCGCCAAGTGAAAACATTTTTCCTCCAAAAGTTAAATCGCCACGATACTCTCGTGACAGAGGTTAGGATCATGATTCTGGAACAATTCATAATAGCATAATAAAACACGATTGTCAAGCATCGCTTAATAAAAAACAGCCTCTTACCAAGGCCGTTTTTGTTTTTTTGATTTCTTGATTTATTGTTTTTTTAATTTGAGTTCGTCCTCTATCTCCATTAACCGATTGTACTTGGCAACCCGCTCAGAACGCGAAAGGCTGCCGGTTTTAATGTAATCTGCGGCAACCGCTACGCTAAGATCAGAAATAAACGTATCTGATGTTTCACCCGAACGATGCGAAATAATAACTTTATAACCCTTACTCTTGGCGAGCAGAATCGTGTCAATTGTTTCAGTAAGCGATCCAATCTGGTTTACCTTAATGAGAATCGCATTCCCGACCTTCATATCAATGCCCTTCTTTAACCTCAGTGCGTTTGTCACAAAAAGATCATCACCAACCAGTAGCGTCTTTTTACCCAAGGCCTTGGTGTGCTCTACCCAGTTTTCCCAATCATCCTCATCCAACCCATCCTCAATTGAAATCAAAGGATATTTTTTTATCCAAACCTCATAAAGCTTAGTCATCTCACTTGCTTTTAGTTTTTTCTTTTCCACTTTAAGATTGTAGCGCTTGGATTTTTTATTGTAGAATTCTGAAGCTGCCGCATCAATGGCAATAAATATTTCTTTGCCTGGCTTATATTTGGCCGCACGTATTGCCTCCATAATAAGATCAAATGCCTTGGCGTTCCTTCCCAAATATGGTGCAAAGCCACCTTCGTCACCAACTGATGTTACATAACCCTTGCTTTTTAAAATCTTTCCCAAGTGATGAAAAACTTCAGAACCGGCTCTCACTTTTTCTTTAAACGACCTTACCTTTGGCACGATCATAAATTCCTGAATATCCAAGCTCCAGTTGGCGTGCGCTCCCCCATTTAAAATATTCATTGTTGGCGTAGGCAGCTTTGGTTTTATCTTTCGTAAACGATAAGCGCTGTTGATATATTTATACAACGGCTTTTTGGTTTCCGCGGCTCCGGCGCGCGCGCAGGCCAAAGACACACCCAAGATTGCATTTGCCCCGAGTCTTTTCTTGTTTGTAGTCCCGTCTAGCTCAAGCATAGCATGATCGATATCGGCCTGACGGCAAACATCAACCCCGCGCATTACTGGCGCGATTTTTTTATTAACGTTTGATACTGCTTTGAGCACGCCCTTGCCCAGATAGCGCTTTTTGTCGCCGTCACGCAACTCCAGGGCTTCATGCACCCCGGTTGAAGCACCCGAAGGCACTTTGGCCACACCAACCGTACCTGAACCAAGCGTTACCTTAACCTCCACGGTTGGATTGCCCCGTGAATCAAGTATTTCCCGAGCTTTAATATTTTTTATCTTTGGATTCATATACCTAATTAATTTCAAAGGTTACTGACACATTAGAGGTAATATCGAGGCTTCCGGCTTCAACCTGCGGCACTTCACCGGCACCGCCCAAGCCCTCGGCAAATTCATAATATTTACCCGCAACCGGTGAATAAGTGTCTTCACTAAATCCGACTACCTTTCCCAAAGAAACACCCAAAGCCGCGGCAATGTTCTGCGCCTTTGTGTTGGCATCAGCCAATGCCTGCAAACGAGCCTGTTCCTTAAGGCTGTCCGGGTCGTCAATACTAAACTGCACTCCGGAAACTTGATTCGCCTCGGCGGCCCCGGCCGCTCCCAACACCGCGCTGATATTCGTAAGGTCACGTATCTTAACGCGTACGCTCTGGCTCACTCGATAACCCACGATGTCACTTCGGCCCTCAGTGTATTCATATTTTGGATAGATAGAATAATCAGTTGTCTGAAGATCACCGGCATCAACACCCATCTTCTTAAGCTCTGCGATTAAAGCGTTCATCTTTGAGGTATTGTCAGCCTGTGCTTTTACAACCGTGACATCTTCTGAAACCATCCCGACATTAACTACCGCAATGTCCGGTGTGCCAATTACCTCGCCCTGACCGGCAATAGTAATAACATCACGGTCTTGAGGTGCCTTACCGATCTCATCAATCTCTTTATATTTGGCCTGGATACCAAAGGCCATATAGACTATAGCGTATACTAACAGGATGCCCAAAAGAACATGAAATAATTTTTCATTCGGCCACTTTGGCCAAAAAGACTTCTCTGACATATTTTTTTCTTTAGTTTTTTTAATTGATTTTTTTGGTGGCATAACCCTCCTAATTAATTATTTTTTTAATAATATTTTTAATCCTGGTAATTTTTTTCCTTCTAAAAATTTAAGCATGGCGCCGCCGCCGGTTGAAACAAAAGTAAATTTTTGAGTCAGCCCTAATCGATTGACCACCATCAGTGTCTCACCGCCGCCGACATAGGTTTTAGCGCGCGAACGTGCCATGGCCAGAGCAATCTCATTGGTGGCTCGGCTAAAAGCCAATACCTCCACCAAACCAAGCGGACCGTTCCAAATAATTGTTTTAGCGCCCTGAAGACGCTTTTTATACTCTTTTACCGTCTCCGGACCGATATCATATATTGCCCGGCCCTTTTGGCAAAGCACTGAACATGCCTCATCAATATTAACGGTTTTCACTTTACGAAAAGTTTTTGTGTCACCAATCACCAAATCAACTGGCTTGCATATTTTTTTACCGAAATATTTTAAAAGCTGTTTGGCCGCACGAACGCCGGCTTCATCCACCATTGATGACCCGACTTTGCATCCGCTTGCCCGCAGTAAATTCGTGACCACGCCGCCGCCCAAAAGAACGTGCTTGGCTTTTGGTAAGTATTGTTTTATAACCGGCGTCTTTGTTGAAATTTTTGCTCCACCAATTATTACTACCAAGGGCCGCTTTGGATTTTTTTGAATTACGGATAGATTTTTCACTTCCATCAATAAATTTAATCCGGCATGAGCTGGTAAATATTTTGCCACGCCAACCACACTGGCGTGCTCCCGATGGCTCACCGCAAACGCGTCATTAATAAAATAATCAAAACCTTTTGCCAAAGACTTTGCAAATGCGGGCGCGTTCTTTTTTTCATCACTATAAAATCTCACGTTTTCAATCAACATAACTTTGCCCGGCTTTAGCTTTTTAATCTGGTCATAAAAATTCTTGGTGCCGATTTTTGCCTGATTAAAAACCACTGGCTTCTTGAGCAGTTTGGCAAGATGTTTTGCCACCGGACGTAGGGAATATTTAGCTACCTTTTTCCCGCCCGGCCGGCCTAAATGCGATACCAAAACCACCTGAGCATTATTTTTTAAAAGATATTTTATCGTGTCAAGCGTTCTTTTTATTTTTAAATCTTCGACCACCCTGCCCGACTTCAACGGCACATTATAATCAACCCGGACAAGTATTTTTTTGCCTTTTAAATTCTTTATATCTTTTACACCTCTCAGTTTCATGATTAAAATTTCACATTTAGCACCGCAATCTCTGGCGGATTAAATAATCTTGCCCGCGGACCCACCATACCCAGACCAGACGTAATAAACATCTGCCGACCTTCGTACTCCTGTAGACCCTTGGAATAAGTTTTTGGCAGATCAGTCGGCGGCTGAACAAAAGAGCCAATAAAAGGCAGACGGATCTGACCACCGTGCGTGTGCCCGGAAACCATTATGCCAAAACGAAGCGGCAATGGAACGTATTTAACCACGTCCGGGTTATGGGCTAAAAATATTGACGGCTGGCCCGGCAGTTTGTTAATCAATGCCTGGGTCGCGTCCATCTCACCAAACCAATAATCATCTACCCCTGCCAGATACAACTCTTTGCCGTCGATCTTGATTGTTGCCCCGCTGTTTCTCAGAAAGTATACTCCATAACCCTGCAAAGAATTCACCACTGCCTCAACGTCTTCGCCCAGATAGTCATGATTGCCAGTCACCGCAAAAATCCCGTACGGCGGCTTAAGTTTGGTTAACGCGGCAAAACCCAGCACCGCGCTGTCTTTGTTGGTGATATAATCACCGGTTAATAAAATCAGATCGGGCTTTATTTTATTTACCTTGCGCACCACGTTTTCAACGAGATATTCGTCATTGTACGGCCCAAGATGGAAGTCGCCCAACACCACCACTTTAATTTCCTCGCCTGTGGCAGAAGTGGTAGTAATATCAACATCATATTCGTGCGTCAGAATAATGCGCGGCTCAACAAAACTGCCGTAAAAAACCACCAACCAGGCAATCCCTAAAATAAAAACAATCACGTGCCAGCCGTAGCGCTCACTCTTTTTTGCGCGATCAAAAGATTCCAGGATCCCGGCTCCCCCGGCAATCAGGAAAAAGAAAATTATACCGTCAAATAACCAGCGATCCCACAACATAACTTACTTTTTTAACTTTTTGCCAACCTCAATCGCCATCTCTGCCAAGCGGTGCGAGTATCCCCATTCATTGTCATACCAAACCACCAGTTTTAAAAGGTCGCCGTCAATCACCTTGGTCATGCCAAGGTCAACAATTGATGAACGTTCGTCGCCCAAAAAGTCTGATGACACCAAGGGCTCTTCAGTAACTCCTAAAATACCCTTATAGAGCGGATGTTTAGTCATCTTTATAAAATGATTATTAACCTGTTCAACCGTAACTTTCTTTTTAAGAAACAGTGTAAAATCAGAAAGCGATCCCACGGCGATCGGCACGCGAATCGACATGCCGTCAAACTTTTTATTTAATGACGGTATTGCCCGGGTCGTGGCAATCGCCGCTCCGGTCGTGGTTGGAATGATATTCTGCCCGGCAGTCCTGCCCCGGCGCGGATCTTTGTGCGCTGAATCAACCAAACGCTGATCAGCCGTATAGGCATGGATCGTGGTCATGGCTGCTTTTTTGATTCCCCATTTTGACTCAACAATCGCCGCCACCGGTGCAATACAATTGGTGGTGCACGATGCATTATCAATGATTTTTTCACTTTTCTTGAGCTTGCCAACATTAACGCCCTGCATGTATGTATTTATATTACCGCCCTTGGATGGCGCCGAAATAATCACCCGCTTTGCCCCGGCCGTCAAATGCTGTGAGGCCAGCTCCTCGGTCCTGAATACACCAGTACACTCAAGCGTCACGTCAACATTTAATTTTTTCCATGGCAGTTGAGTTGGATCTTTTTCCATGAACGCCGGAATCTTAACGCCATCAACCACAATTGCATTCTTGGTATATGAAACCCGATGATTCCACTCACCATAAACTGTGTCGTGTTTTAAAAGATAAGCCAATGATTTTGTGTCAGTCAGGTCGTTGATCCCGACAAACTTAAGGCCCTTTTTGCCCCAACCGGCTTTAAAAGTGTTCCGGCCAATCCGGCCAAAACCATTAATTGCTACTCTCGTCATATGTTTCTTCGTTATTGTTTAAATTTTCTTCATTAATAATTGTTTTTAAAAATGTAAAGCTGGCCGCGATTTGGTCGAAAATATTCTGCATATCATCATCCAAAACCGTGCCGATTAAATCAACTGACCAGATCTCACCCTCAAAAAAAGTAAACATACTCTGGATCACTGATCCGCCCTCAAGCGAAGTTGCGGCCTGGATAAACACGGCTGGCTGTGCGCCCAATAATGCCTGCTTGCGGCCAAGTAAATTATAACTCGGATCAAAGCTAATATTCTGATCTAAATAATCTCCCACGTACTGTTCAAGCGTCATATCAGTCGTTACTTTACCGATAATCAAGCGCAGACCGTCAACGCTCCGCTCCGGGCTCACTTGCGGGTCCCAACTCGAAATTATAACAAAGTCTCCTTCATTTTCTAAAAACCAATCAACGGGATAGTTAAAGCTCACCTCTTCGCCAAAATATGTTACCCAATCAAGCTCAACCGCCTCTTCCTCTTCAGTTAATAACTCAACTGTTCGGTCATCCGCTGCCGACTCAATTTTTTTTTCGTCAACATCTTTTGATTGCGTGTATAAAAAAATCGCCAAAGTAGTTACCAAAGCCAACACAGCTAAAAAAATAGCTGCCAAAGACTGTTTTATACCTTTGCGATTATTCTCCATAATTTTCTATATTTTACCATAAAAATAGCTAAATAAAAAAGACCGAACCCACATCAGGCTCGGCCCCTTATTTAATCTTGATTAGATGCTGAAACGACAGAATCTGCCAACCTCAATCTTTTCTCCCAAACTGGCAATTTTGTCATTAATAAGGTCGGCGATTGTCTTATCCTCGTCCTTGATAAACAACTGGTTCATTAAACAAATCTCTTCATAATACTTTGCCATTTTGCCTTCAACAATCTTGTCCAAAACATCGGCCGGCTTTGATTCATCCGCCATCTCTTCTTTAATCATTGATTTTTCTTTCTTAATTACCTCTTCGGGCACGTCTTCCGGCTTAATGTATAACGGATCGGTTGCCGCAATCTGCATGGCCAGATCATGGGCCAGCTCTTTAAAGACTTCATTGCGCGCCACAAAATCAGTTTCACACAAAAGCTCTAAAAGCACACCCACTTTCCCATTGGCATGAATATAAGAGTGAACAATGCCTTCTTTGGTTTCACGTTCGGCGCTTTTTTTGGCCGCCTTGGCCTGACCTTTTTTACGCAAAATCTCCGCCGCCTTGTCCAGATCACCGCCGGCTTCATCAAGTGCCTTTTTGCAGTCAAGCATGCCGGCACCGGTCATGGTTCGAAGTTTTACAACGTCTTGAGTACTCATATTTTATTTTTTAAATTTATCTTTTATTGGTTTCGGTGCGGTAGGTTTTGGCGGATTCTTTTTATACTCCTCCTTACCCTCTTTCACGGCCTCGGCAATGAGGCCGGTGATCAGATCAATTGACTTGACCGCGTCATCATTTCCCGGAATGGGATAATCAATCCCGGTCGGGTCAATATTGGTGTCGCAAATACCGATCATTTTTACTTTGCGGTTACTCGCTTCGGTCCGCGCCGTCTTTTCGTGCTTAAAATCAACAATATAGATTGCATCAGGAATTTTTGCCAGATCCTGCACACCGCCGATTCTCTGACGGAGCTTTTCAATTTCACGGGCAAACACCAACTGTTCTTTTTTGGTATATTTCTTGAGCTCACCCTTTTCCTGTTTTTTTTGCAAATCCTTAAATTTGCGAAGCAAGGAAAGCACCTCACCAAAATTGGTTACCATACCGCCAAGCCAGCGCTCGGTCAGATATGGCGCCCCGCATTCAACGGCGTGCTTTTTAATAATGTCCCGCACCTGCTTTTTTGTACCAAGAAACAGGACCGTGC
>JABAHP010002214.1_pt1 | contig 29347 bp, 23 predicted proteins | sample 7062081 | NCBI WGS metagenome assembly JABAHP01 (sample SAMN14534357, study PRJNA622989) | marine sediment metagenome | biome: marine biome [ENVO:00000428]; feature: marine pelagic biome [ENVO:01000023]; material: deep marine sediment [ENVO:00002113] | place: India: Gulf of Kutch | collected...
TCTCCCAGAGCGCTCGCGTGCCGGTGAAAGATCGACGCGAGCCCGTTTCCCGTCACCCGATGTTCGTGATACCCCAACCCCTCAGCCGGGTTCAGCGGCAGGTCGAATTGCCCGGTCGCCAGGGCCGAAGGCTTTCCGCTGCTGCCTGTGCATACAAAGTGGGTCGTGAACCCCTCGGGCCAGGTGTGGGATCTGTGCCAGGGCACGTGGATATGTCCCGAGAGGACTGTCGACACCCGGTACCGCCGGATGAGACCCAGCAGCCGCNNAAGTCGGTAGCATCCAGCTCTTCGTCAGGTTGCCAGATGAACAGTGGCCGGTGCGTGAAGAGCACAACCTGCTCCGGTTTCTGCAAGGCGATCCCTGCCAGCGTATCCTCCAGCCATGCCCACTGTTCTGCTTCTTCCGGCAGCCCGCTGCCGATGATCAAAGAGTCGATGCCCACCAAGTGCACGCCCCGGCAACTGAACGTGTGCCAGGCAGGTCCAAACCAGCCCCCGTATTGCGCCTCCAGGCTGGAATTCACTTCCAGTTTGGCCCACCATGGCGCTTCGATTTCGCCGATGGGCGGATTATACACGTCATGGTTCCCAGGCACAAAATAGATGGGTGTCTGCAGTCCTGAGATCATGGCCCAGAAAGCGCGCGCGTTCCACGGCGACGGTTCATCCATCATGTCGCCGGTATGGATCACGAAATCGTAGCCGCCGGCCTGGATCTCTGCCAGGTTGTCGGCGAATACCTGGCCCCGGCCGATAGCGTCCGGTTTGACGTGCGTATCTGAGATCTGTGCGAACCTGACGGGTGCGCTCATAGTGCGATCGATGCCTTTATTCGTTCTCCGTCAGCAGGATGCGTGCGTCCAGGGCCACTAGCCCTTGCTCGTATACCCGCACCGGGTTGAGATCAAGCTCCTGTATCTCGGTGCGCTCCGCCATCAAATGCGAGACAGACAGCAGCAGGTCAACCAGTGCCTCAACGTCGTAACCGCCCTGTCCCCGGGTCCCCGCCAGCAGAGGGTAGCCGCGGATCTCCTGGATCATCTCCTGCGCGTCCGCCCGCTCAATGGGCACAATGCGGAACGTAACATCCTTCAGCACCTCAGCAAAGATGCCACCGAGACCAAACATCAGCGATGGTCCAAACATCAGGTCCTGGAGCCCGCCCACGATCACTTCCAGGCCCGGCGGCGCCTGCTGGCAGACCAGCATCCCCGGGATCTCGGCATTGGCCTTGTGCATCCGGACCGAGTTGATGATGCTCTCGTACGCCTGCGCCAGGCCGTCCACCTCCTCGATGCCCAGTGCCACTCCGCCCAGGTCGCTCTTGTGGATGGCATCCGGCGACACCACTTTCAGAACGACCGGGTAGCCCAACCGTTCAGCAGCCTCGGCGGCCTCACCGGCGCTGTGCACGTAAGCGTGCCTGGGATAGGCGATCCCGTACTCGCCCAGCAGCGCGGCGGCCTCTGGTTCTGGGAGCACCCTACCTCTACCTGCACTCATGTTGACTCTCCCAGGGATGCGGACACCGCCTCGTAGCCAAGGGCATACGCCCTGCGGTTGACCGCAACCAGGCGCTCTGTCCACCGTTCTTCCATGGCGATAAACAGGTTCTCCTCTGCCAGGTCGAGCATACCCAGGGCAAAGAGCCCGCCCAGCATCACTGTGTTGGCCGCGCGGGCGTTACCGGCTTCCAGCGCCAGCTCGGTCGCGTCCAGCCTGATCACCGACGCACCCAGCTTGCCCAGCCCGTCCACGATGCTATCCACCGCCGGGTATTCGGTCCGGCCCACTGCTACGTCCACGGGCATCCAGGGCCGGCTGTTGATCAGCGCCCAACCGCCCGGCTTGAGAAACTGGGTTGCCACCCGCAGCCCCTCCAGGGGTTCCATCGACAGTACCACATCTGCCTCATCCGCCATCATGGTCGGCGCCCATACCTCGCCCATCCGCACGTGGGCCATTACCGATCCCCCGCGGGTGGCTGCGCCAAAGGTCTCGGCCAGTTTCACATCCAGTCCTTCTTTGAGGGCGGTCTGGGCCAGCAGATGCGAGGCCAGGATGCTGCCCTGCCCCCCCACCCCCGCGATGACGACGTTGGCTGTTGCTTTGCGCTTCTGGCTCATCAGCTTTCCTCCCCCGGCACGATCGCCCCGCTGGGACAGAGCTGGGCGCAGATGTCGCATCCGACGCAAAGAATCGGGTCGATCCCGGCTCCTTCTTCATCCGAGAAGGTGATGGCCGGGCAGCCAAGCCTGACGCAATCGCCGCAGAAGATACAATCCTCCGTGACCGTATAGGGCGCCTTGTACTTGCGTTCCCGCCGGAGGATCTGCAGCATGCATTCCCCCCGGGTCACGACCACTGCCACCCCTTCGTGGTCCAATGCCTTGCGCAGGGCGCGCGTCGTGCTCTCCAAATCATAGGGGTCGGTCACCTCCACGAACTCGACGCCCAGCGAGCGGGCCACCTCCTCAATCAGGATCGTCTTGGCCGGCTGGCCGATCGCGGTCTGGCCCGTCGCCGGGCAAGCCTGGTGACCGGTCATCGAGGTCCAAAAGTTGTCCATGACCACGAATGTCAGCTTGGTGCCGTTCCAAACGGCATTGAGCAAGCCGGGCATGCAGGTGTGAAAGAAGGTCGAGTCTCCCGCCACGGCGACCACCTGGCCGCCTTTGTAGCCCGCCCGTACCTGTCCTTGCGCCATCGACACGCCAGAGCCCATGACGTAAAGTGTGTCCAGGAAATCGTATAGGATGGTCGAATCGTGGTGGGCCATCGCCTCTTCACTGGGTTCCGGCATCTGGCCCTTTACGCCATAGCCCGCCTGCTCATAGCACCCGATATCGCCGTTCGCGATGTGGACGTCTGAGCGTTTCTCACCCATCGCTTGCCGCAGCGCCCAATAAGTGCCCAGGTGCGAGCAGCCCGCGCACAGCGCCGAAGAGCGGGGAATCACCAGTGGCGCCACTTCATCCTTGACCGCCTGGCGCGCTTCGTCCTTCCCCAGGGGCAGCCCCATCATCTCGGCCATTGCCTCACGCACGATGCCTGTTGACAGCTCCCCGTGGCGGGGCAGCACGGGCCTGGCCTGCTGTCCCAGGATCTGTGCTTCGATGCCCCCGGCCTGTGCCAGCACCCGCAGTTGCGACTCCACCAGCGGATCGCCTTCCTCCACCACCAGCAGCCGGTCGCACCCCTTTAGCACCTCCAGCGATGCCTCCTCCGGGATAGGGTACACCATGCCGATCTTGAGCAGCCACAATCGCTCTTCCAGGTCCAGGTCCCGCAGCGCTTCGCGCGCATAGGCTGCGCCCGTGCCGCAGGTGACCACACCAACCCGCTCGCTGCCCGGGCGTAACTCGTTGAACGCCAGTTCCTCAGATTTCCGGCCCATCAGGGGTATGCGGGCTAGCTGCCATTCGTGCTTTGCCGGCGCCCCGGGAGGGCCATAGACGTTCCACCGGTAGGGCGATTTCCAGTGCTTGTTGAACCCCGGCTCCAGCTCCGACCTGGTCGCCTGGGCCAGTTCGACCACGCCGCTCGAGTGGGACAGCCGCGTTGCGGTCCGCACCACGACCGGTAGCTCCAACTGTTCCGAGAGCCCAAAGGCATACGCTGTCATCTCTTTGGCCTCCTGGTGGCTCTCCGGTTCCAGGCAGGGGATCATGGCCCACTGGGCCGCAAAGCGCGAGTCCTGCTCGTTGGATGAGTAGTGAGCGCCCGGATCGTCTGCCACGACCAGCACCAGCCCGCCCCGCGTGCCGGTGTAAGGTAGCGTCATGAACATGTCCATGACCACGTTCAGCCCCGCCCCCTTCATCGTTGCCAGCGAGCGGACTCCGGTCAGCGCCGCGCCTGCGACCATTTCAAACGAGACCTTCTCGTTCACGCTCCACTCGGCATAGAAACCCAACCCGGTCGAGACCTCCAGCAGCGTCTCCACGATCTCTGAACTGGGCGTGCCGGGATAGGATGCCACCACCTCAACGCCAGCCTCGATCGCGCCTCGCGCGATGGCCTCGTTACCTAGCAGCAATACACGATCTCCCGGTGCTCCTGTTGCGACTGGGTGCAATTTGCTGTCTCCTTATACAGATTCTCTGGCTGTCCGGGCGCGGAATCGGGCTGCCCAGGCCGCGTCGCGGATCGCCCGGATGGCTCGCTGGGGAGTGGGAAAGACTGGGATCCCGGCGGCGTGCATTCGCAAGCGCTCTTGCTTTTCCACATCGCCGCCTCCCAGGTAGGCAACCGCGAAACGGCCTCCCATCCTGGCCTTGAGTGTTTTCAGCACCTCGGTGGCGCCTGGAATAGGGTCCCCGAAAATGAGCAGGTACGAGTCGGCCAGCTCGTGGCGCTCGGCTACCATCACCGCTGCCTCAAAATGCTCCGCAGGCGCCACCGTCAAGTCCAGCGGGTTCGATAGGATAGCCGTGGGCAGCAGCCCCGCCTCCTCCAGGTCATTGACCGCTTCGGGCGGCAGGGGCGGGATCTGCAGCTTGCAGCTTTCCGCCTCATCGGTTGCCAGGATGCCGCAGCCCCCGGAGCTGGTGATCACCATCACCCGATCCCCGCCGTCCAGCTCAAGGCTTTCCAGTGCCTTGGCGCTATCGTACAGCGATTCGATATCGGCCACACGAACAATCCCATGCTGCCGGCACGCCGCGTCGAACACCTCATCACGCCCCGCCAATTGACTGGTGTGCGAGGCCGCTGCCCGCTGCCCGGCCCTGGTCCGGCCCGACTTGAGCACCACAATCGGAGTATGTGGAATAGCCCGGCTGGCGGCTTCCAGGAATCGCCGGCCATCCTTGGCCCCCTCCAGGTACAGGGCCATAACGTGGGTCTCCTGGTCCGCGGCAAAGTACTCGATCAGGTCTGTCTCGCACACGTCCACCTGGTTCCCCAGGCTGACCGTCGCCGATATCCCCAGGCCCTCGTCCACTGCCCAGCCCGCCAGCGTCGCCGCCACGGTGCCGCTTTGGGATACTACCGCCATCGAGCCGGTCGCCGTAACCAGGGGCCACGACGCGCACAGCTTGTTCGGCGTATAGTTGATCCCCTGGCAGTTGGGCCCGATCAGGCGCAAGCCTGTCTCGGCCGTGATGGCCAGGATCTCCTCTTCCAGATCCTCCCTGCCAGCTTCCCTGAATCCCCCGCTGATGATGATGGCCGCCCCTGCCCCCTTGGCAGCCGCTTCGCGCAGTACGCTGGGCACAAAAGGTGCCGGTATCACCACCACCGCCAGGTCCAGTTTCGACGGGCAGGCACTCACCGAGGGATAGGCCGGCAGCCCCAGGACCTCGCTGGCCTTGGGATTCACCGGGTACACCGCGCCCTCGAACCCGCCGTTGATGATATTCGCCAGAATCTCGTGCCCCAGTTTCCCCGGGCTCGTCGACGCGCCGACCACGGCCACCGCCCGCCCGTGAAACAGCCTGGTCACTCCATCCTTCATCTGCTCATTCATCATTTGCTCTGCCTTGTTGTGCGGCCAGTCTGCTTCTCTGAACCATGATCACACCCACCAGAATGGTCAGGATGCCCGCTGCCGCCGCCAGGTTCAGGTCCTCGCCCAGGAATATCCAGGCGATCACCGGCGCGAGCGCCACCTGCAGCGAGTTCAGTGTGGTCGCGCTTGCCACCGTGGTCAGGTTCAAGGCCAATGTCAGGCTGATGAGCGCCGCAGCGCTGAACACCCCGGCAACCAGCAGGGTCACAATGATCCCGGTGATTGTCTCCCCATATAGACCGATCTGGCCCGTAACCAGCAAGTAGCCGTTGAGCGCCGCGAGGCCCACGATGGTCGGAATGGCCACAGCCTGGAACGGGTCCACTCCCCGGCGCATGGTGTAGGTCAGCAGCACGCCGGCCACTGCCCAACTCAGAGCCGTCCCCAGGGCAAAAGGCACTGCCAGCCACCAAGTGGGCGACAGATCTGCCCCGCTCCGGCCTGCCGTCAGCGCAAAGACGCCTATCACGCTGATCGCCATGCCCAGGGCCATGGTGCGCGTAAAGGCCTCCCGCAGCAGGAGCGCCGCCAGGAGCGCGGCGAACAGCACCTGCGTGCCCGTCACAGGACTGGTGATCAGCACGCCGCCCTTGCGCAGCGACTCGAACATCAGCGGCGTGGCGACAACAAACAGCAGCAGTCCGTTGCATACCAGTGCTCCGATCAAGCGCCAGTCGCTGAACGGCGAGGTCGTTTCCTTGCCCTGCCGGTTGATGAACCAGCCCATCGCCGACGAGAATAGCAGAACCGGAATAGCCTGCACCGTGGCCGCCACCATGTTGTGGACCTCGCCCTGCATCGCCGCGCCGAGAAATACCTGGTATAGCGCATAGCCAAAGGCGGCGCCAAGCGCCCAGATCTCACCCTTGCCCAGGTGAATGCGTTGCAGCAGGGCTTTGCCCTCAGGATTGGCTGTCATCTGACCTCATCTGCAGGATCACGCGATCCGGCGTGGCAGGTAGCTGGCGGATGCGCGCGCCAGTCGCCCGGTACACGGCATTCAGGATGGCCGGCGCCGTGGGAATGGCCGCGGCCTCGGCGATCCCTTTTGCCCCGTAAGGCCCCAATGGTTCGGGATCCTCAATCAGTTGGACCTCCACCGGCGGCGTATCCTGCATGAAGGGGATGCCCACCTTTGCCAGCGTATCGGTCGCCAGGTATCCCCGGTCCAACACAAATTCCTCCGAGATGGCATAACCCAGCCCCATTAGGCAGCTACCCTCGATCTGGCCCCGGGCGCCGTGAGGGTTGATCGTGCGTCCCACGTCGTGTACGGCGATCATCTTGCGCACAAACACCTCACCGCTGGCCTCATCTACGTCGGCGATCGCCGCCTGGGTCGCATAGCTGAACGACACAAACTTGAGATCCTCCCCGTCTGCCGTGGCCTCCAGCGAATAGGTCTGCGGAGGCTGGTAGGTGTGCTCCACCGTGAGCTGCTCCTGCCTTGCCGCCAAAGCCTCTGCCAACTCGGCCAGGGACTCGCGCGAAACGGGTGCCCCTTTCGGCATCGCCGCCCGCAGCTCCTCCAGGAACAGGGGCGACGCCTCCAGCACCGCGTTTCCCGACATAAAGGTCGTGCGCGAAGCGCTCGTAATACCGCCATCGGGCGTGAGCGCCGTATCGCAACTCAGGACATCGACCATCGAGTAGGGCACGCCCAGCGCCTGGGCTGCCATCTGCGCCACTACGGTGTCGGAGCCCTGTCCCAGTTCGGCCCCGCCGAAGCGTACCCGGATCCGGCCCTCGTCGGTCAGGTCGATGCCCACTCCTGTAGGTTCGGGCATGCCCAAGCCCAGCCCCACGTTCTTGTAACAGCTTGCCACGCCCACCCCGCGTTTATGGCCCGGCGCGGGCGGTGGTAGCGCCTCCATTGCCCCGGCCAGCGCTTCTTCCACGGCATCCACCGTCTCGACAAAGGGCACGCTCACCTGCAGAGGCTGTCCCGTGGCCGTTGTGCTGCCCACACGCAAGCCATTCACCCGCCGCAACTGGAAGGGGCTGATGTCCAGCTCCACTGCCAGATCATCCAGCAGCGACTCGACGCCAAAGGCCGACTGCGGGATGCCGAACCCTCTCATCGCTCCGCAGGCCACGTTGTTGGTGTAGACCGCCAGCCCCTTGATGCGCACATTGTCTATGTCGTACGGTCCCGTGGCGAACAGCGTCGCCTGGTCGAGCACCGGGATGCCCGCGCTCGAGTAGGCGCCAGTATCGGCCAGGATATCGCAGGTCAGCGCCACGATCCGCCCGTCACGGTTGGCTGCCACCCGCACCGTGTGCTCCATGGCATGGCGCTTGGTGTGGAACCGCAGGCTCTCGACCCTGGTCAGCACCATCTTGACCGCCCCCCGGGTGTGGTAGGCCGCCAGTGCCAGGTAGGGATGTAGGCTCAGGTCATTGCGCGCGCCAAATCCGCCGCCTGGGGAGACGTGGACCAACCGGATCTGTTCAGGCGGCAGGCCCAGGACCGCTGCCACACCTCGCTGGTGGAATGCCAGTGCCTGGCTTGCCATGTAGACTGTCACCACGCCATCACTGAACTCCGCCGCCCCCGCCTCCGGCTCCAGGTAGGCGTGCTCGATAAAGGGTGTGTGGAAGCATCCTTCCAACACGATCTCGGCCTGCGCCATCGCGGCCTCGACGTCGCCCTTTTCCACGTGTGTGCCATACATCACGTTGCTCGGCTCGTCGCCGGGCCTGGGGGGATGCAGGATCGGTGCGCCCGGCGCCAGAGCTTCCTGTGGCGTGTACACTCCTTCCAATACTCGATACTCGGCTTCCACCAGCGCCGCCGCGGCCCGCGCAACCTCCTCTGTTTCGGCCAGCACCAGAGCCAGCACGTCGCTGATCGAGCGCACTCGCTCGCCGGGCGCCACAAACACCGGCTGGTGGGGGATGATGACCCCGTGGGCATTCTGCCCCGGCACATCCTCGGCCGTGAGCACCGCCGCGACACCCTCCACTGCCANNCCGCCGCGACACCCTCCACCGCCAGCGCCGCGCTCGTATCCAGGGAGAGCAGCTCGGCATAGGGATGGGCGCTCCATACCGCAGCCAGGTGCAGTTGCCCCTCGCTCCCGCGGTCGGCCCCAAACCGGTGGGCGCCGGTCACCTTGTCCCGGCCATCTTTGCGCACCACTGCCCGCCCGACTACGTCCGTATCCCCGCCCAGGTCCAGCTCTATCTCCTCGCCCCGGCTCAATGCCTCCGCTGCTCGCCGCACTGCCCGCGCTATGGCGTGGTAGCCTGTACAGCGGCACAGGTGCCCGGTAAAGGCCGCCCGGATCTCCTCTTCCGTCGGGTCAGGATTCACTGCCAGCAGCGCCTTGGCTGCCAGAATCATGCCGGGCGTGCAAAAGCCGCACTGCACGGCCCCTTCGGCCAGAAACGCCCGCTGTACCGGATCGAGTTCATTTTCCGGCCCGGCCAATCCCTCCACCGTGACTATTTCACGGCCCTGCGCCTTGGTCACCGGCGTAATGCACGATGCCACCGGCTTGCCATCCAGCAGCACCGTGCAGGCGCCGCATTCACCTTCGCCGCAGCCCACCTTGACGCCCCGCAGGCCCAACTGGCCGCGCAGCACGTCCACCAGCATCGCGTCTGGCGTTGTCTCCACCGCATGAGGCTGTCCGTTTACGTGCATCATCAGCTTCATACGGCGCCTCCCGCGGAGGGGCTGGCTGCTGCGATCGCCTGCTCCAGTGTGCTCTGTACCAGCACGCCCACCATCGCCTCCCGGTATTCCCGGGCGCAGCGCAGCAGGCTGTCCCTCGGCTGCGCTTCTTCCTGTGCCAGCGCCGCTGCCTGTGCGACCGTTTCGGCGGTCGCGGGCCGGTCCACTAACCACTCTTCCGCCTGCCTCGGACGGAAAGGCGCCGGTGCAACCGGGCCCAGGCCGATGGCGGCCGACAGAATCTTGTCTTCCTTCAGCCTCACGACCGTTGCCGCACACAGCACCGGAAGGGCGATCGACTTGCACTTGCCCAGCCGCCGGTAGGCCGACCCGATCTGGCCCACCGGAACCTTCAACCGGAAGCGGCAGAGCACCTCCGCCGTGCTATCCACCGCCGAGACGCCCGCACCCTGGTACAGATCCAGCAGTGGCGCCCAACGCGTGCCACCGGCCCCCAGGATCTCGGCCTCCGCCTCCAGCGCCAGCAGCGCCAGCGCAGTGTCGGCAGCCGGTTGGGCGTTGACCACATTGCCCCCGATCGTCCCCACGTTGCGGATCTCGGGCGAGCCCACCTCCAGCGCGGCCTGTGCCAGGACCGGTACCGCTGCTTGGAGCAGCGGCGAGGCTGCTGCCTGCGCGTGAGTCACTGCCGCGCCCAGGGTGATGGTGCCGTCCAATTCCTCGATCCGGCGCAGATCCTCGACGCGGCTGACGTCGATCAAGCAGTCAGCCTCGCGCTCGGCCCGCTTCAGTTGCAGCACTAGGTCGGTGCCGCCCGCCACGATGCGCGCTTGGCCCGACCACTCGGCCAGCAGGTCCACCGCCTCGCGGACGGTTTCAGGGTAGAGATACTCTTGCCACATGGGGCCTCCGCCGATCCCAAACTACCGCCTGGCTGGGAACATGCAGTCTGATCGACTGCATCACTCGCCCGTCTCCAGGTACTCGTATAACCTCTCCACGCTCCAGGCCGGGTCGAATCCCAGCTTTTCCAGGGACCGTCCCTGGCTGCGAAAGTCCTTGTCCAAAAGCCCCGAGGCGATGGTCACAATGGCGTCGCTCACCGGTGTGGGTACGCCGGTCAACCTGCCCAGTTCGCAGTAGGTGAACAGCCCGTGGGGGATGTCCTCGGTCAGGTGCCGCGTATCTAGCCTGAACGGTCCCTCGCAGATCTCCAGGTTCTCGGTATGGATGGCGTCGTACAGCGGCAACACCCCCTCGTCCTGACGCCCGGCCGGGTTCCAACCCACGTTGTAGATCTCTTCCTCAAGCGTGTAGGCCTTGATGTCCAGCGCCTCCGAGATGGCCATCCGCTCCCGGTCGATCAGCTTGATCAGGTTCACCACGGCGGGGGTGTTGGCCGATTTGTCAAAGAGGCAGAAGGTTGGATCTCCCCGTTCGATCCGCGCCGCATTGCAGATCATCGGCGGTGGGTGGGTAATGGCGTTATAGTCCACCAGGATCGTTTCCAGCACGCTGGCCGCCGGCCGGATCGAATAACTCGGAAAGGCCCCCCGCAGCGCGTCCAGCACCTGGTCCTGGAGCTTGCCCGGGAACGCACCCGTGATCAGTTCCATCACCCGGGCCTCGATGCGCACCAGCGTGGGCTCCATCTTGGTCGCGCCGTAGGGTAGCGTGTTCGTGTCACCGATGGCCACCCGGGCCGTCACTCCCATGTCGCGGAAGACCTTGCCATAGATGAGGCACGCCCCGCCCTTGCCCCAGATGACGATAGTCTGCCCTTCCCGGACGTAGGGAGCGCAGGTGCGGGCGAACACCTCGTGGGCAAAGGCCGGGACCGGGTTAAAGATCCATTCCGCCCCGTGCATGGCCTCCGCGATGTCGCTCGTGACCGTGTCGATCTGGGCAAAGCCCTCGTCGATGATCTCGATGCCGCCCAGCTCTTTGATCGGCTCCAACACCTGAGCAAACTCGGGCAATTCATATAGTGCGACAGAGTGCCCGCGCAGCGTCAGGTCAGCCGCCGCGGCGCATCCCCCATTGCCCGCGCCCAGGATCGCGATTCTTGCCATTGGTCCTCCTGACTCGCAGCGAGAAAGTGCCTATGCACTGCCTCGCAGTTCTGCCGTCGCCTGCTCGTCGATTTGACCGTCGCGAATCACCACGCCATAGTCCTGTTCCGCGGCCTCTGGACTGACATAGCCGTTGCGCACGTCATCCAGGACTTGCTCTGGGTCGCGCTCGTGCGGGTTGCCCCATCCCCCTCCACCGGAGGAACGAATGCTGTACACATCGCCCTGTTTCAACTGGCGCATTCCCTTGGCAGGCAGCACGTCTTCCTCGTCGGTCCCCTCGTTGACCACCAAGTAGTTGGTCGATCCCGGTTGGCCCCCGTAGAGTCCAAAGGGTGGGTTCCTGATGCCATCACCGAAAATGGCCAGGAACGGTTCCTCATCGTAGAACTTGATCGAGTACCGGACACCCAGTCCACCGCGCCACCTGCCCGCGCCTCCCGAGTCGGTCAGGAACTCGTGATACTCGGTGATGTGCGGCGAGTCCAGCTCGTTGGTCTCGATATTGGGGGCCGTCAAGCCACCCAGGTCGATGCCGTCGCCCACGTAGCTTGGCCCATCCTGGTAGGGCATTGCTCCGCCGCCGCCCATCCCACAGAAGGCATAGTTGACGTAGAACTCGCCGCTGCGCGGATCGATGCCCGAGATGGCCGGCCCGCACCAGCGGTTCCAGGCTGCCGGCGCCCGGTCGGGCAGCGCCTTTGCCAGGGCATCGTACATGGCCTCCAGGACCGCGCACGCCGTGTCCAGTGTGCAACTGGCTACCGGCGCTGGAGGCAGAGGATTGACCACTGTGCCCTCTGGCGCGCTGATATGGATCGGCTGGTAGGCGCCCTCGTTGTGCGGCACCTCCGGGCTGACGCACAGCAGCAGCCCCACGTACACCGATGTGCACGAATTGGCAAAGGGGCTATTGATGAATCCCGTCGTCTGGGGATCGGTGCCGTCAAAGTCGACCCACACTTCCTCGCCCTCAACCTTTACCGTGCACTTGATCTTTATGTCCCGCCGGTCAAAGCCGTCATCGTCGAGAACCGCCTCACCCTCGTAGACCCCGTCCGGGATCTTGCTGATCTCGGCCCGCATCATCTCGCCCGCATAGTCCTGGATGGCGTCCAGGATCTCTTTCAGCGGCTCTGCGCCAAACTCCTCCGCCATCTCCAGTAGCCGTTTCTCCGCCACGTTGCACGAAGCCACCTGGGCCCGCACGTCGCTCTCGAACAGATCCGGCATCCGGGTGTTGATCTTGAGCAGGTCCAGGACATACTGGATCGGTTCATCGTTCTCATAGATGCGGATCGCCGGGATGCGAATGCCCTCGTGGTAGATCTCTTGCGCCTCGGGGCTGTAGCTGCCTGCCACCATGCCGCCCACGTCCAGGTGGTGCGCCCGGTTGATGGCCATGAACAGCAACTCGCCGTCATAGTATACCGGCTTGACCACCGTAGCATCCGCCAGGTGGGTGCCCCCCTCGTAGGGGTCGTTGATCATATAGACGTCGCCGGGCTTTATCTCGTCCCGGAACTTTTCCACGATGGCCCGCGCTGCCATCATCGACGATGCCGTGTGCGACGGTACGCCATCGACCTGGGCCACGATCCGTGGCACCCAGTCACAGATGGCGCACGAAAAGTCGTGCACCTCGGCGAATATCGGCGAGCGCGAGGTGCGGGTCATGGTGATGCCCATTTCCTCATTGATCGTCCCCAGGCGATGGAACACAACCGACATGGTAATGGGATCCACCGTCCCGTTGCCGCCTGTCCTCTGTTCGCTCGTCATGCCTATACCCCCTTGGCGTTCACGTCGATGACCACGTTACCGAGGCGATCGACCTGAGCCACATCGTTGGGAAAGACCACGATCGTCGTGGTTACCTCTTCGATGATGGCCGGCCCTTCGAACCGATTGCCCGCGCGCAGCCTGTCGCCATCATAGATCGGCGTGTCCACCCACTCTCCAAAGTAGACCGGGCGCCGCTCCTTGATGGCCTGGCTGGCATCGGCGCCCCCTTCGGGCCACGACGCCAGGGGCGTCTTTGGTATAGACCCCGTAGCCGTCACCCGCACGTTGATCGATTCCAGTGGACTGTCCGGCTCGCTGTACAGGAACAGGCGCTCGTGCGCCTCGTGGAACCGGCGCGCTACCTCCTCCAACGAGTCCTGGGTGATGCGACCCTCGGGTATGGTCACCGGCACCTCGTGATGCTGTCCCAGGTAGCGGGGATCCATGCCCCGTTCTACCTTGATCCGCTCCGGCGGGATGCCCTCCGCGTCCAATGTCCGACGCGCTTCTTCCTCCATCTCGTCCAGCACCCGGTTCAGCTCCTCCAGATCCAGCGCCTCAAACGGGGCCCACATGGTGCGCAGGTAGTCGTGCTTTAGGTCGCTTTCCAGCATGCCCAGGGCGCAAAAGACCGACGCCGTCTTGGGCACGATCACCCTGGGGATCCCCACGCTGGCGGCGATCTTGGTGGCGTGGATGGCGCCCGCGCCGCCCGCGGCGACCAGCGCAAAGTCCCGAGGGTCGTGCCCCTTTTCCACGCTAACCACGCGGGTCGCGTCGGCCATGTTGGCATTCACCAGCCGGAAGATGCCGTACGCGGCCTCGACCGTATCCAGGCCCAGCGGCTCTCCGACCGCCTGTCGGACCGCTTCCGCTGAGGCGGCCCTGTCGATGGCAAACTCGCCGCCCAGGTAAAAGTCGGGGTTGATGAACCCCAGCACGACGTTGGCGTCCGTGGTGGTGGGCTCGGTTCCGCCCCGCCCATAGCACGCTGGCCCGGGGTCTGCGCCCGCCGACTGGGGACCTACTTTGAGCATGCTCCCCTCATCCAGGTAAGCGATCGATCCCCCGCCCGCCCCAATGGTATGGATATCGATCATGGGCAGCGCCACCCGGTACCGGGCAATCTCGCCCTCGGTCGTCATGGCGTACATGCCATCCTTGATCAGGCTGACATCATAGCTGGTGCCCCCCATGTCCATCACAATCAGGTCCGGCACGTCCAGTTGGGTGGCAAAGAACATGCCGCCCACCGCGCCCGCCGACGGCCCCGACAGCAGCGTCGAGGCCCCATGTTCCAGCGCAAATCCCGCGGACATCACACCGCCATTCGATTGGGTGATCAGCACCTCGCGCTGCAGGCCGGCTGCCGCCAGTTTCTCCTGCAAGTTGCTCAGATAGCGCCCCAGCACCGGCCCGACGTAGGCGTTTACCGCCGTCGTGGACGTCCGCTCGTACTCGCGAACCTGGGGCAGGATCTCGGACGAGATCGAGACAAAGCACCCGGGGAACTCGTCCCGGACGATCTCCCGGATCCGGCGTTCGTGCACCGGGTTCAGGAAGGAAAAGAGCGTGCAAACCGCGACTGCCTGTACCCCCTCGGCCTTGAGTTGGCGGACGACCTGGCGTACCTCCTCCTCGTCCAGAGGCGCCACCACCTCGCCGGCATAGTTGATCCGCTCCGTCACTGCCCGCCGCAGGTAGCGGGGGATGATCGGCGGCGGAGGCGCCAACGACAGGTCCCAGATATTCTCCTTGTGCGCCCGTCGCATCTCTAGCGCATCTCGAAAGCCCTTGGTCGTGATCAGGCCCGTCTTGGCGCCGTTGTACTGCAACATCGTATTCGTCGCCACCGTCGTGCCGTGCACCAACAGGTCGACCTTGGCCAGGAATTCGCCCAGATCCAGCCCAAACTCTGTGGCGGCCTTCTCCAGGCAGTCAAATAGCCCGATAGAGCTGTCCTCCGGCGTGGAGGGTGACTTGAAAATGTACATCTCGCCTGCGCCGGTTGTTACCACCGCGTCGGTAAAGGTCCCGCCAATGTCTACGCCTACTCGATAGGTTGGTTCGCCCATTATGCTATTGCTCCCGCGCGCTTCCACAGAGCCGTCGTCTGCTCCACAACCTTGCGCTGCACTTCCTCCTCGTCGATGTTGACCAGGTTGCCACCCTTGACCACTATCCGGCCATCCACCAGCACCGTCTCCACGTCCGACCCATTCACGTCGTTGATCAGCGTGTCGTAGAATAGCTGAGGTAGCAGGGGCGAGGGTTGGTTAGGATTGATGATTAGCACATCCGCCTTCTTGCCCACCTCCAGCGACCCGATCTGGTCCTCCATCTGCAGCGCTTTGGCGGCGCTTGTCGTCGCCAGGTCGATCGCCTGGAAGGAGGGGATTAGGCCAGGGTTGTGGTGGTGTACTTTGTGCAGCAGGAAGGCCATGCGCACATACTGCATCATGTCCATGGTAAAGAAGCAGTCGTGCCCCAGGCTGACGGTGATGCCCTCGTTGAGCATGTCCACCACCGGCGCCACGCCGCTCCCGCCCAGCATGTTGCTCATCGGCGTGTGCGACACCTTGACGTCGTGCTCCTTCCAGATGGCGATCTCGTCCGCGTCCATGTGGATGCAGTGCACTGCCAGCACATCGGGGCCCAGGAAACCGGTGTCACGCAGTACGACCGGGGCCGTGCGCCCGAACTTTCCCACCACCATCGGCGGCGGGACCTCGGCCACGTGGATCACCAGCCCGGCGCCCAGATCCGTGGCGATGCCCCGCACCCGGCGCAGCATCTCGTCCGAGGCCGTAAAGGCTGTGTGCACGCCTATCCGGCCCGTGACCCGGCTCTCGCCCAGCGCCTGTCGCGCTTTGAAGAACCGCACATTCTCGTCAATGCCCGCAGCCGCGTTCTCCAGGCTGATCCGCTCCGTGGATTCGTAGCAAACTACTGCCCGGCTGCCCAGCTTTTCCACCGCATCTGCCGTCCGGTCCAGACAGCCGTCAACCACGCTTGGCGCTTCCACCATATCGCAAACGGTAGTGGTACCTGTCTTGAGCATCTTGGCGGCAGCCCACAAGGTCGTCCAGTAGATGCCGTCCAGCGTCGTCTGCTCCTCGACGTCAGGCCACCACCATTTGGTTAGCAGGTCCATGAAAGCCTGGAACTGGGAGAAATCCACCGGCATGTTATGTCCCACCACGCTGGGCATGTGCGTGTGGGTGCAAATGAACCCCGGAGAGACGATCTTGCCCGTGGCATCGAGCACCGTCGGAGCGCTGTGAGCCGCCTCAACCTCTGCCCGCGGGCCGACGGCTACGATCCGGTTCCCCTCAATCGCCACGGCGCCATCGGCGAAAACACGTCTTTCGGCATCTTGCGTGCCGACCAACCCACCCGAGATCAGGATATCAGCCATGCTCATGCCTCCTACACGTTCTGTCGTTTCTCAAAAGCACCATTCTGCCCCCGTGAGGGCGCGCGAGGGGCGCACTCTTCTCACGCGTTGAAATACGCAAACCGGATGGCCCCCACGGGGCACACGTCCCGGCACGCCCCACACCCGTAGCACTTGACCGGGTCCGGAACGGCAAACCCATCATCGCCGACCTCGATCGCATCGTACACGCAGATCACACCGCAGTCTCCGCAGCCGATGCACAGATCCTCATCCACGAGCGGTACCTGCGGCGTTGTGATAGCCACCAGCCCCCGCTCGCGGCGGCTCTCGATCCGGCGCAGTGTCAGGCCCACGATTTCACTTACATCTCCGTAGCCATGTCCCTTTACCCAGCGGTCGATGCCGTCCACGATCGCGCCAAACGCGCCGGCGCCTTTCACGTGTCCTGCGGTCACCACGCCCACGTAGCTGGCTCCTGCCATAAAGTACTCGATGGCATCCTCAGCGCACGAGATGCCACCCACGCCGATCAGCGGGATCGAGACGTTCTGTGCCATCTCCAGGATCATGCGCAGCGCGATTGGCTTTAGCGCCGGTCCAGTCAAGCCACCCACGCCCCGCGGCCCGCCAAGCGTCGGCTCACCAGTCTCGATATCGATCTTGAGCACCGGCCCAAAGGCATCGGCGCAGGCAATGGCGTCCACGCCCGCCTGCTCTGCCGCCACAGCCCACTCGACGACGTTGGCGTGGAACAGCGCGCTGAACTTGGCAATGACCGGCACGTCCACCGCCGCCTTGACCGCCTGGATATTGGCCACGTAGGGGGCCACATCGTGCACCTCCGGCGGCGGCATAGTCAGGCCCGGGAACATCGCCTCCAGGATCTCGCCCATGTGGGGGCACACGGTGGGCATCTCGATCATGGTCGCCCCTGCCCCTGCCGCCCGCGCCGCCAGGTCGGCCGCCTCCTCCGGGCTCAGACCGGCAACCGAGGCGATGACCGGGATCCCGGCCTCTGTGGCCCGGGGCAGCTCCACCTCGAACCATTGCTCCGGTGGCAGGGTAGTACCGAACACGCTGTTCAGGAACCCGCCTTCTACCTTGGAAAAGCAGGGACGCACATCCTCGACGGCTTGAGCCACGATGGTCTTGGTCGTGATCGCCGCCACACCGGTCTTGGCCGTCTCGATGATGATGTCGCCGTCGGCGCCGTGGCAACCCGCAGCCACCAGCACCCGGTTGCGCATCTCTACCCCTGCCAGGCTCAGATTGGACTGTGCCATGCTTGTCTCCCTTGCCTCGAACGACGCTCGCCCGAGTTATGCCCCCAGCAACAGCGCCAGCACCGCCTTTTGGACGTGCAGGCGGTTCTCCGCCTCATCCTGGATCACCGACTGCGGCCCATAGATGACGTCCGCGGTCACCTCGTGGCCCACGGCGGCGGGCATGCAGTGCATGAACTTGGCGCTCGGCTTGGCTGCGCCCATGATCTCGTCGTCCACGATCCACTTTTTGAATCGCTCCGGCTCCTGGTTGTGGGGCACCGGTGCTTGCCAATCGTACTCCAGTCCGGCCCGAAAGTCCTCGGGCATGACATAGCTGTACGCGTTGATAAAGTCCGCATCCTTGGCTGCCTTTTTCATATCGTGGACAACCTCGATCGCGGCCCCGCTCTCGGTGGCAAACCCTGTGGCTCGATCCAGGATATCCTGGGGTGGTGTGTATTCCTCTGGGCAGGCCAGCACGAATTGCATGTTGGGGATCCGCGAGGCCAGGTACAGGCTCGAGGTCACCAGGCCCAGGGGTGGATTGTACTCGTGGTAGGCCCAGGTCAGCACGTACTTGACGTTGTCAAAGCTGCCCTTCTTTTCCAGCGCCGTCTGAAAGTCGGCCAGGGCCTGGAAGGGATGCTCAAAGTCGGTCGAAGCGTTCAGCACCGGCACGTCGGCCAAGTTCGCTGCTTCCTCCAGGGTCGACTGGGCCAGCAGGCGGGCAATGATCACGTCAAAATAGCGGTCCATCACCCGCACCGTGTCGCCCCAGCTCTCCACGCCCGAATCGGACCAGATCTTGCCGCCGCTCAGGTCCTGGGCTGCACCGCCCATCTGCTGCATGGCGCGCCAGAATGACATGCGCGTCCGCGAAGAAGGCGTCTCGTATATCATCGCCGCTGCCTTGCCCCGCAGGATATGGTCCTGCGACTCGCCCCGCGCGATTCCTCGCTTCAATTCCAGTGAGGTCTGGAATATCAACTCGATCTCTTCCATGGAAAAGTCTGCCAGTGAGGCGACGTCCCGACCCTTCAGACTCAAGACTCCCATCGTATGCTCCTTTCGCCGTGAATTCTTGGCTATCTCACTCGATCGATTGCCGACCTACCGGCAAGGCCCGCTCGCCCTGCCCCTTGTGTCCAATCCCTGCATCGCATCTGCTTGGCGCGCCCCTAGCCGCCCTCCATGGGCAGCACAAAGGCTACAACGTCGCCCTCCCCGACCATGCGGTCCAGCTCGGATCCCGAACAGAGCCTCCGGTTCAACAGCAGTAGCGGCACTCCGGGTTTGCCCTCCAGAAATGGCCTAATCGCCTGCTCTGCAAACGCCGGCGAAGCCAGTTCCCCCGCTGCCACTATCGCGTCTCTCAGGGTGGCCCCTTCTTCCAGCGAGAGCAGCATGCTGCCCTGACCTGCCAGGCTGCGCAACTCGCCCGTAAACCGTACGGTCACTTCCAGGCTCATCGTTTGCCGCGTGCTCGCTGGCCGGGTCGATCAATCATATAGTCCCAGGGCCGCCAGCCGCTCTGTCGTGGGGCGCCCCCGCTCGTCCCAGCCGCGGGCCGCGTAATAGTCGCCCAGCAACGTAGCGAAATCCTCCCGCGTGAGCGGCTTGGCATCGGCCGGGAAATCGTCTGGCACCTCAAAGCAGATATCCGGCAGCCGGTCCTCGCTGCCGTCTATGCCCGCTGCCATATTGTACAACCGCTCCATATTCCAGATGGCTTCTCCCAGTGCCAGGAACCGCTCTTCCGTGTAGGCCATGCCCGTCGCGGTGTTGAGCAGGTCTACAAACTGCTCCACCGGCAGCACAAATTCGGCAAAGCGGCAGGCCACCAGGGTAAAGATGGCGTTGACGTGGTTCTGGATACCGGCTACCAGCGCCGCCCGCCCCTCAATGCTATCCATCGGGATGGCCTCCATCAGCTCCATGCCGATAGGCGCTCTCTTGTGGCATGCCCCCCGGTTCGAGGTGGCAAAGGTGACTGCGATCCCGCGCATCCGCTCAGGCATCCAGGCTGCGAACTCCATGCCTTTTACCTGCAGGGCAAATGCGTCCGAACCCTTCCCGATGCGCTCGGACGCTCGCCTCACGCCATCGGCCAGCGTATCCCCCAGGCCCTCGCGGTGGGCGATCATGTCGATCAGGCGGATGGTGGTGTCGGCGTTGCCGAATTCGAGGGGGTGCCCGTCTCCCAAAGCGTCGCGAGGCAGGATACCCCGCTCGGCGCACTCCATGGCATAGGCCACGCTCACGCCCAGGGAGAGGGTGTCCATGCCATACTCCTCTGCCTGGTCGTTCGCCTTGAGCAGCATCTCCGGGTCATCGTTGAAGCACAGCGACCCCAGCGAGTAGGTGGTCTCGTATTCGGGACCCCGCGTCCAGACCTCGCCCCACCGGGTTTTGACTGGCTTGTGCAGCATCCCGCAGTGCACCTGGCAGCCCAGGCAGGCGATCGGCCTCGTCGGGTACTGCTCGGCGATGGCCTGCCCGCCGATCTGCTCGGCCTGCTCAAAGCGGGTCAGGTGGTGGTGCTTGGTCGCCAGCGCGTGCTTCTCGTTGATCAGGCCCATGCCCGACCCGGTTCCCACCCGGCCAAAGCTGCCCAGCAGGCTCCACGGCTGCGCCAAGTCCTCCTCGAATGCCTTGTAGGACGCGCCGACCGCCGCGCTGAATCCCTCCGGGTCGGCGATGCCGACGTCGCCAATGCCCGCGACACCCAGCGCTTTGAGGTTTTTGGATCCAAACACCGCACCCACGCCGCCCCGCCCAAAGGCTCGCGTTTCGGAGATCACCGACGCATAGCGCACGCAGTTCTCGCCCGCCAGGCCAATGCCCAGGGTGTGGGTATCCTCCGCACTCGATGCCTCCTGCACCACTGCCTCGGCAGCCCGCACCGTCGCCCCCGCCAGTTCGGGACAGTCTACGATCCGCACTCCGTCCGGCGTTACCAGGACGTAGACTAGCCCATCCGCCTGTCCCTCGATGGCGATCACGTCGTAGCCGGTGGCCTTGACGCTGCCGCCCAGGTGCCCACCGGCGTAGGTATTGATGATGCCTCCCGTTAGGGGGGACTTGGTGACAATGCAGGTCTGGGCGAATAGGGGGGCGAGGGTTCCCGTGAGGGGACCGACACTGATATAGATCTTGTTATCGGGTCCCAGCGGGTCCGCCGTCGCGGGGACCTCGTTGGTGAAGAGCTTGGTGCCAAATCCCATCCCGCCGACCCACCGCTCGATGAACGCCTCGCGCAGCGGTTCTTCGGAAACAGACCGCGTGCTCAGATCGATGCGCAGCAGCTTCTTTCCATAGCACTCGAACATCTCACTGGCTCCTATTCGCTTATGCTCAGAGCGCCGGCAAAGCAGTTCGCCAGGCACTCGAAGCGGCCATCGCACGTGTCACACTTGACCGCCAGCCCCGATAGCGGGTCGATCCAGATGCCGTCGTACGGGCAGGCATCGACGCAAAGCTCGCATCCGGTACACAGATCGTGGAGCACCGTTATCGAGCCCGACCCGGTGTATACCAACGCCTCGGTCGGGCAGGCGGGCAAACACTCCGGCTCTTCACACTGGATGCACACGCGCGCCCGGGCCAGCTCTGGCCAGTTGGACACGATCCGCACGCCCGATTTGCGCGCGTTGAATACCCCAAAGTGGCCGAAGGAGCATGTCAGCTCGCAGGCCCGGCACTCGGTGCACTTTTCTACGTCAACGATCAGCCTTCGGACCATGTTCGCCACCCTCTGCTGTCAGCTCAGTGGTACGCCCAGCCGTACCAGCTCCTCCTTGACCTCATCGTACAACGCTCGGTGCTCGTCGGTCGGCGTCAGCGTGTCCAGGTCGTACAACTCCTCGAAGGGTTGGCCCTTGGGCGCCTCTTCGAAGGTGAGTTTGTCCTTGTACTTTTCATACAGCGCCTCGACGATGGGCGCCGCCTCTGCTCTCGTCAGTTTGGCTGCGGCGTGTCCGACTTCGGCGAACAGCCGCGCCATCAGCGGGCTGACGTCGTTATAGCCCAATGGCTCCGCGGGGCGCGGCCCGGTCAGGTTGCTACCGCTGGGCACTACCGCCAGCGCCAGCGCCGAGAATTCGTACGGGTACTGGTCCGAGCCCGGCCTGCCCGCCGTCGTGTGGCTGGTGGTGGCTATGATGTGGCTGTTGCGCGCCACTGCCTGGTTCGCCAGGCTGCCCAGGAACAGGCTGTGGTTGTTGGTCTGCTGCTTGTACTTGATATGTTGTGGCCCGATGTGTACAATCTCACCGCCCATCATGATCGCCGCGATGAAGGAAGCAACTGCGACGATCGCGGTCCCATCGGGACCACCCCCATAGCCACCCACCAGGGGGGTGAAGGCCATATAGATCGGGCAGCCATAGTCCTGGTAGTACATGGTGCGGCTCATGGTCACGTCATCCGCCTGCAGTTCCGAGATCAGCACCATGGCCCGCGGGTCCGACTGGCGCAGCCCCCACTCCTCCGAGGTGCAGGCGATCTCATTTAGCGCCATGACGGCGTGCCCGCAGATAGCCAAGCCGGGGCGTCCCGCCCGTCGCACAGCTTCCCGCGCCCACTGCCCATAGAGCACCGCCGCACGGCTGGACAGTCCCGAGCCGGGCCGGATGGTCAATCCATCCAGCTCTTTCAGATAGCCGGGGAACAGCAGGCAATCGATCAGGCGCTCCTGGGCAAAGGCCTCGTTCAGCTTGACAAAGGTGCTCTCGTGCACGTCGGCGTTGAACGGGCCGCCAAACACAAAGGGCGGGCGGGAATCCTCCACCTGGCGGTGGTACGCGGTTGTCGCCTCTTTGCCTTGGCCCATCGGTACCTTGGCGGGCGCGAAGCGCAATCCCTGTTCCACCTCCTCTGGCGAGAACTCGATGACCCGGCGGCTGTTCATGCTGTACACGCCTGTCTGCAAGATGAGCTGCTTCCCGGCCTCCCAGCAGCGGTCGGCCATCTCATCGTCCAGGTTGACCAGGGTCTTGCCATCCCAGCGGATGCCGTAGTCTTTTTGCAGTTTGAGCACGCCAGTAGCCACGCGCTTCATCAAATAGTCGTTGGCCTCCATCAGGGGGCCGGTCTCGGCGCGCTTTACAACCTCTTTCAGGTTCATCGCGCCCACTCCGCTTCCCGCTCGTTCAGCACGCTCACCGCCTCCACCGCGTGGAGGGCGTAGGCATCCGCGCCGATCTCGTCTGCCCATTCCTGGCTCACGGGTGCGCCGCCCACGATGACAAAGTACTTGTTCTGCAATCCCTTATTCCGCAACAGCTCCATCACATCGCGCTGGTAGAGCATGGTTGTCGATAGCAGCGCCGACATGGCGATGATATTCGCGTCCAAGTCCTGCGCGGTTTGGACGAACCGGGTGGACGGTACGTCGACGCCCAGGTCGTGGACCTCGTAGCCGTTGGCCTGCAGCATCGCGCCCACGACCGTCTTGCCAATGTCGTGGATATCCCCTTCAACGGTGCCCAGCACCACCGTGCCTTTTCTCTCCAGCGTGCCCCCCGAGGCCTCCATAGCCTCTTCCAGGACGGTCACCCCTGCCTTCATGGCATCGGCTGCCATGACCAACTGGGGTAAAAAGATCTCCATCCGGTCGAAGGCCTCACCCAACTCGCGAATCGCGCCGGCAAAGCCTTTCTCTACCGCCTCAACCGGGTCCAGCCCCGCATCCACAGCCTCTTTGGCCGCTGCCGCCGCCGCGGCTTCGTCGTACTCCTGTATGCTGCTTCGCATCCTGGCATAGATTTCGTCAGAAGTTGCCATTCGTCTCACCTCCCTGCTGTTCAGCGCGTCTTTTGCCTATCCGGTCCCCCAGAGTTTCAGAGTGGATCCGATGCCTTTTTCTACCGCCAGCTTGTAGACGTTGTTGCACACGCACACGTCCTCGGTCCCCATGCCAATGGGCGAGAAAAAGATCCGTTCCTCTGGCGTCTCGCGGCCCGGGGCCTCTCCACCCACAATGGCGCCCAGTTCTACGATCTCGTCCTCCTTGAGCACCCCTTGCCCGATCATCAACGCCACGATCGGCGTCTCGCGGTGCAGCACGTGTCCCAGGCCGTCCACCACCACCTTGTCCGAGTTGATCACCACGGCAAACTCTTCTTCCTGGTACGAGCCGACGGCTGAGAAAAAGCTTCCCGGTTTCATCCAGGCATCCTTGACGATCGGTTCGTCGGCGACCGTCACCGTGACCACCACGTCGGCATCCCGTACTGCCAGCTCGGCGCTGTCCACGGCCCGGACGTCCATCGCCAGCAACTCGCCCATCTCTGCCGAGTAGGCCTCGGCGGTCTCGCGGTTGATGTCGAACACGCGGGTCTCCTTCAGCCCCGGCAGCGCCACCTTTAGCGACTCCAATTGCGTCCGCGCCTGCACCCCGGCTCCGATCATGGCTACCGACTCGGAATCGGGCCGGGCCATGTACTTGGCCCCCACGCCGGTCACGGCTCCCGTGCGCATCGCGCTCAGCAGGGTGCAGTCCATGATCGCCAGCGGGATCCCCTTCCAGGAATCATTGAGCACGAAAAAGCCAGTCGCCCTCGGCAGCCCGTGCAGCGCCGGGTTCTTGGGGAACCCCGCAATCCACTTGATGCCAAATACGTCGTACTCGCCGCCCACGTAGGCCGGCATCGCGTTTCCCCGCCCTCGTTCCCGCTCGCCCAGGTCAAGGACCGTCTTCCAAGGCAGGTTGGTCTGCCCCGCGTGGTGTAGGCGGAACGAGTCCTCGACGGCATCCATCACCATCGGCATGTCCACGCCTGTCGCTATCACATCCGCCCGAGTCAAGTATAGGAATTCTATGTCTTGCATTGTACCGGATACCTCTCTCCCTGTTGGTTAGTCACCTGTATCAACCGTGCACCGGTCTGAGAAGCCCATTGTTGCAGTGATGTATTACTCTTTCTTTGCCTCTCGCTCCTCAACCTTGCGCACAATCCGCTCCAACTCCGCCTCGACGTCCGGCTCCAGTGGCTCCACCACGTGCTCTGCCAGGATCTGCTTGACCCGCTCGTGGGCCGCCTGGGCCATGCCCTTGCTGCCGGCCTGGTCCCACACATCCCGCGTGCGCCGGTCGGCCAGAGTCGGCAGGAAATGCTCGCCCTGCACGAATTGCATCGTGTGTCGCTGTCCCAGGAAATGCCCCCCCGGCCCGACCTTGTGGATCACGTCTGTCGCCAGCGTCATCTCGTTCACGTCCACTCCGTCCGCCACGTGGTACAGGCCGCCGATGATCTCGTCATCCATGACCAGGCTTTCCTTGCTGACCGTCAGCGCACCCTCCATCGTGCCGGGGTAAAAGATCTTGTTCACTCCACCCATCACGGCCATGGTCAGCACGATCGCCTTCTCGAACCCGGCCTGGATATCCAGCAGCTTTGAATCGGTAGCCGCCGCCGTGCCCCTGCATGGAATATCATAATAGTGGGCTATCTGCGCGCTGGCTACGTTGATCAGTCCCATCTCTACCGCGCCGATGGCGATGCGCCCCAGCCGTAGGTCCATGATCGAGCCGCAGGTCCCGTACCATACCGGATTGCCCGGATTCGCCAATTGGATGATGGTGATGCCGCTGATCACGTCCGCCGTCTGTTGGGCCAGCAGCCCGGCCAGCGTCACCGGTGACGTCGCGCCAGCCTGGGGCTCGCTGGTCACGTCGATGGGCAGCCCGTACTTGGCGAACTCTAGCGCGCCCTCCATCTGGTCCCGATCGTGGTGCAGCGGCGCGACCGGGTTGTCCGTTGTAAAGGTGAAGGGTTTCTGGCGCAATTGGTCCTCGCCGCCTGCCACCGCCGCCACCATCTGCAGGCAATCCTCGGCCATGATCTTTTCCCGCGAGGTCGCCTTGATCACCTTGCTCGAGTTCCGCACCGACTCCAGGTAGCCATACACGTGAGTGGCCCGGATCGGCACACCATCGATCTGGGGCATGATCGAGCCTGAATGCAGCAGGTGATAGGACGGCAGCGCATCCGCCAGCTTGATCAGGTGCCCCACGTCCTCCAGCGTGGTTCGGTGGGTCGTTCTGGTGGCATAGTCGTAGCAATTCAGCCGGCCGATCATCGGTTCGTAGTGGATCGAGCGTGTAGACACCTGAACGTTGTTGTCAGGATTGCGGGCATAGACCGTAAAGGACGATGGCGCGCGGCCCAGCGCCTCTTCCACGATAAATCCTGGGATCCGGCACAGCGCCGTCTCTTCATCCACCCAGGCCCCGGCCTGCCGCAGCAATTCGCGGGCCTCCGGTGCCTTGACCAGAACCCCCGTATTCCACAGGATCTCCAGTGCTGCTTGGTGGATATCGTATACTTGCTCGTCAGAGAGTACCCTCAGCTCGGGCTGGAACGTCATGGCGCTCCTCCTAGATCGATCTCCATACGCCTGTCTGCGTGCATAAGCTTCCTGGTGCCTCCCTTTCTCCAGCTCTGAAAACAACGGTAGCCAGACAGTGCCTCGCCGAGCGAGGGCATAGTCTGGCTACTCTTTTTGATCTTTCTCCGCCTCGAGTTGGTCCACGTAGCGCTCGCCGACCTGCCGTATATGTTCGTGGATCGCTTCCCGGGCCAGCCCGGCGTCTCGCGCGCGCAGTGCGTGCAGTATGGGATCGTGGGAGGCCGCCGCCTCCTCCAGCGAGGCAAAGGGGGAATAGAACGCTTTGGTGGCGATGATGAACACCCGTGTCTGCCCGGCGAGGCTCTGCAACTGCTGCACCAGCAGCCGGTGTCCGGTCATCTCGTGCAGCCGCTCGTGGAACTGCAGGTCGATCTCTACCAGGTCGGCCGCATCGTTTCTCTTCGCGGCCTGGTTCATGCTATCCACGAGCCCGGCCAACTCTTCGATGTCCTCGTCCGTGGCCCGTTTCACGGCCAGTTCCACCGCGAACTCTTCGAGGGTGGCCCGCAGCGTGTACAGCTCCCAGACACTGCGCGGTGTCCATTCCTTGACAAAGGTGCCCCGGTATGGCACGCTGACCAGCACCCCCGACGTCTCGAGTTCGCGCAGAGCTTCCCGCACCAGTCCGCGGCTGACTCCGAGAGCCCGTGAAAGCTCGACCTCGTTGAGTTTCTCTCCCCCCTGGAACATGCCCTGTACAATGGCTTCTTCAATGCGCATGCGCACCGTATGGCGGAGTGGCTTGCGTTGAATCTCTGCTAGGGGTGTGTCGTTCATGCCCTCGGTAGTCATGGCCCTCCCTCCTATAGCCTCAGCGCACCTGTGCAGGTGCTGCTATCCCGAGACCTCGTGCCCTGGTTCTGGTGCCCCTTGCTGTACCACAGCTCGATGCCATTAACCGTACCGGCCAACACAAGTCCTACATTATGAATTCGTCAACGAATGTGTGTAAGTTGAGTGGCGAAGCGTCGTGGGCCCATTATACCGGACAAGTGTGGGATTGTCAAATGGTGGCAGTAGCATTGTAGGATTGTAGGACAATCCTACGGCAGATGCGGGTGGAGGGTGTCTTTTCCGCTCTGGTCCACTCGCCGCGCCCCACTCCTCGGGCGCGCACCTCTCACAGGGCCACCGGCTCCAGCCGGAACCGGTCCGGCCGGTCCGCAGGGTGCAGGTACCCGGCCATGCCATCTGGATGGTGGTTGAAGATCAAAAGGACCCTGTGTTCAATCGCCCACCGGGCGAGGCGCCGCTTCGTCTCCAGGGTCACCAGGGGCTGCACATCAAAGGCGGTCAGGATCTCGAGTCTCTCCAGGTGCAACGGCCAGTGTGCCGTATCGGCCAGGAATATCGCCGTCTCTCCCTCGCTCTCGACCACCACGCTCTGGTGGGCCGGGGTGTGGCCTGGGGTCACCATCACCCGCACCTCGTCGGTCAGCCGGGTGTCGCCCCACAGCACGCGCAGTTGCCCGGTTCGTTCTACCGGTTCAAAGTTCGCGCGGTGGTAGGTCCCCTTGGTCCGCTCGTTGGGAAAGAGCGCATCGGCCAGCTCGAGACGCTGCACGTAGTAGAGCGCATTGGGAAAGGTGGGCACCAGATCGCCCTGTGCATTGTAGCGCGTGTTGCCCCCGCAGTGGTCGCCGTGCAGGTGAGTATTGATCACAATGTCGACATCCTCAGGCGCCACGCCCAATGCTGCCAGGTTGCCAAGCAGGCGTCCGTCACCCTCAAGGCACATGAATTCGCGTTCCTGATCCGAGAGCTTGTCTCCGTACCCGGTGTCTACCAGGATCTTGTGTTCGCCAGTCTCAATGAGCAGGCAGGATAGCCGGATGCGAATGCGGTTCTTTTCATCTGGCTCGGCGATTTCCTGCCACTCTGTCTTGGGGAGCAGGCCAAACAGGCCGGCGCCATCTAGCCGGTATTCCCCATCGGAAACCAGGTGGAGATCGGTCTTGCCCAAGCGCATAGGTGCTCTCCTCTACAGGGAACCGTCGAGACAGACGCAATCTGATGCGCTCATTCTATCATCTCAGGGTGGAACGGGCAAGCGGGACCGCTGGAGCGTGCGGGTCGGGGAAAAAGCAAATGGTGTGCCGGTCCTAGCAAGACGAAGACACTTTGGAAACCAGAGTCTGTGGATCCCCGCCTGATGCTGGGCTATAGGGGGCTAGTAACGCACAGGAAGCTCTTGCTCATCCTCGGTCTCGGCATAGCCGGCTACGCAGGTGCGAACCTCCCTACCGCTATTGGTTGGTTCAGTAGCCTCACGAACCTGCTTCAGTAGGACCAGTGCTCAATGAGAGCCAGTAGGGACCGGGATCACGGCCTCCAGCGATCCCGGTCCTATTCTCCCGTACTCCCGTGCGCACAAGTCCTGGTCTGCGTTGGTGTAAGGTGTACCCTCGCCGGGTCATCCATCGGGGAATATTCCCCCACCTCGTCGCACCAGGGCGTGTCAGTCATCAGACTCACAAGCACGGCGGGTAGCTCCCGGCCTTTGTACAGCTCCGCAATCGTGCCGGCGTGGTCGATGCCACTGGTGCTGGCAAGCTCGCTCGTGCTGGTGTGGTCGCCGATGAGGGCGGGGATAGGCGCTTTGGACAGGCAGGACGGGAGCGGACTTGATCCAATAGTTTCTCGGGGCGGTACTCCTACTTGGGCTGACTCCTCCGCTTGACGAAGAGCAGTTTCGGTGGTATGGTGTCATCATCATCGAACTTGCATAGCAACCCAGCCATACATTCGATCTCGGGACCAGGGTATATAGGCCGAAGTAGTTCGGCCTACTTACTCGTTATGTGACCAAATTGGCCGGTTTCGAGAAATAAGCATGTGAAATGAGCGCTATCGGCATTTCAGCAAACGCATTTCACTAATCGCACTATCCCAGATCGCGATAGTCACCAACAAAGGAGGAAAACGAATGAGCTTTTTGCAGATTGCCAGTTGGAATATTGAGCACTTGTCGGGTGCGAGCAGACAGGATGCCCCACAAACGGCTTATGCCCTTGCTGAGCACATCGAGATGGCAGGTGTCGACATCATTGCTCTGCAAGAGATCTATGTGACGTCACCAGCAGGTGAAGAGCGACGCAATGACATACTAGATCGCGTCTGTGAACTGCTGGCTGAGCACCTTCATGCACAGTGGGATTACGTGATTCTGCCAAATCGCAACGAGGGAGATCGATCACAGCTCTGTGCGATCCTTTGGAACACCACTCGCGCACAGAAAAGTGATGTTCTGAAACTTGAT
>JABAHP010002467.1_pt1 | contig 29266 bp, 19 predicted proteins | sample 7062081 | NCBI WGS metagenome assembly JABAHP01 (sample SAMN14534357, study PRJNA622989) | marine sediment metagenome | biome: marine biome [ENVO:00000428]; feature: marine pelagic biome [ENVO:01000023]; material: deep marine sediment [ENVO:00002113] | place: India: Gulf of Kutch | collected...
GCTGTGGCCGGTGACCCAGCCGATGTCGGCGGTGCACCAGTAGATGTCCTCGTCGCGCAGGTCGAACACGTACTTGGACGTGAGCATGGTGTAGAGGAGGTAGCCCGCGGTGGTGTGCAGGATGCCCTTCGGCTTGCCGGTGGTGCCGCTGGTGTACAGGATGAACAGCGGGTCCTCGGCGTCCATGGGCACGGGGTCGCACTTCCAGGGCATGCGGTCCATCACGTCGTCCCACCAGTGGTCCCTGTGGCCGCGCATCATCACGTCCAGGTTGGTCCTGTTGACCACGATGACGTTCTGGACGTAGTAGAGGCCCTCGATGGCCGCGTCCACGTTGGTCTTCAGGGGTATCTTCCGGCCGCGGCGGTAGCTCCCGTCCGAGGTGATGACCAGCTTGGGCTGGCAGTCCTCCACCCGGTCCCTGAGGGCGTCGGCGGAGAAGCCGCCGAACACGATGCTGTGGACCGCCCCGATGCGGGCGCAGGCGAGCATGGCGATGGCCAGCTCCGGGATCATCGGCAGGTAGATGATCACCCGGTCGCCCTTCTCCACACCGAACTCCTTGAGGACGTTGGCGAACTTGCCCACCTCCCTCCATAGGTGGTGGTAGGTGTACACCTTGTGCTCACCGGGCTCGCCCTCCCAGATGAGGGCCGCCTTGTTCTTCCTCGCGGACTCCACGTGCCTGTCGAGGCAGTTGTGGGTGACGTTCAGCTTGCCGCCCTCGAACCACTTGACGTTCGGGGGGTCCCAGGACTTGACCGTTTCCCACTTCTGGAACCAGTCCAGGTTCTCGGCCTGCTCGGCCCAGAAGCCCTCCGGGTCTTCGACGGAACGCTTCCACATCTTCTGGTATTCCTTGAGGGACTTGACGTGGGCCTTCTCGGAGAACTCGGCGCTGGGAGGGAACTGCCGCTCCTCCTGAAGCATGGACTCTATGGTCTTGTCCTTCTTCTTGCCGCTCTTCTTCTTGGGCATCGATAACCACCTAGTGCGCACATTACCCGAGGCTCCAGCCATGGTTATCCGGTGAAGACGCGGGCAGCGGGGGAATTCGACTTCTCCTTGATAATCCTTTGCCATTTCTATCCCCCGCCATCCATGTCCCTGGAGGGGGAGGGGTAGGGTCCTGGGACGGGGCAATCTGGCTGGCCAGAACAAGCGTTATTAAGGTACATCGCAATGCGCAGCGGAGGGTCACTGGTGGCCAAGATTATTGTGCTTGGAGGAGGCCTCGCGGGGCTGTCGGCGGCTATCGCCCTGGCGCCTTTCCACAGCGTGACCGTCCTCGAGACGGAGGAGAACCTGGGCGGCGTGGGCGGCTCCCTCTCGTGCAAGGCGGGGGTCGATTGTTCGGTGTGCACCGCCTGCACCCTTCCCGAGATGGTGGAGCTGGTCGGTTCCAGCGACAACGTTACCGTTCGCACGGGAGTCGACCTGGAGAAGGAGGAACTTGACGCGGATGTCATCATCGTCGCCACCGGCCTGGATGTCGCCGATGGATCCCAGCTCTCCGAGTACGGCGCGGGTCGCCTGGACAACGTGGTGACCGCCCTCGAGATGGACCAGAGGCTGAGGGGCGTGGGCGAGGGCGCATCCATGCCCCTGGAGCTGCCCGCAGAGGGTGGACGTGTGGCCATCGTCCAGTGCGTCTGCTCGAGGGACGCTGGTGAGCTTCCCTACTGCAGCCGGGTATGTTGTGCGTACTCCGCCAGGCTCGCACTGGAGCTCCGTGAGGTGTATCCGGGCCTCCCGGTGGACGTCTTCTACATGGACCTGCAGCGGGAGGACGCGGTCTCCTCATCCCAGATCGACAAGGCGATGGCCTCGGAGGGTATCGAGTACATAAGGTCCCGTCCCGCCGCCGTCCATCAGATACCTGGCGGGGGGCTTGAGGTCCTCTACGAGGACACCCTCTCGGGACGGATCGAGACGAGGGAGTACGCCATGGTCGTCCTGTCGACGGGCCTCGTGCCCTCCGAAGGGACCAGGTCCCTCGCCGAACGCCTGGGCATCTCCACCGATGACTACGGCTTCATCATAACGGACCCGGAGCGGCCAGCCCGGACCTCCTTGCCCGACGTGATGGCGGCAGGCGGTGCCACCGGTCCCGTCGACCTGGTGGAGGCGGCCATGGGCGGGCTCGCCGCCGCCGGGGCTGTCCTGGGCATCCATCCTCCCGAATGGCCCGGCTACCCTCCCCGTGCCGTGGTGGTGGGTGGAGGGCCCGTTGCAGAGGACGCCGCCGCTGCCCTGAAGGCCGCAGGCGCCGACGTTGCCACTCTGATAGGGGTGCCAGGCAAGGGTCTCGAGAGGCTCGAGGGCGAGCCCCTGGGCTTCCTGGCCCGGATGGGTGGTCCTGGGAAGGAGGGGGCCATTAAGCTCAAGGGCGACATCGTTGTGGTCGCTCCTGAGGCGGGAGGGGCCCTCTACGGACCCGTCCCGGAGGAAGCGACCAGCGTGGCCATTTTCATGTCCGAGGGCCACGGGGCCCTGCTGTTGGCCGCGAACATCCTCGAGACTAACCCCGGTACTCGTCTAGAGGTCCTCTACGAGGAGATGCAGGTCGCCCACATGGGGATGCAGGAGCTCCAGTTGGAGCTGGCCGAGAGGGGAGTCGGGTTCCACCGGTACGTGGGGAAGAGCCTGAGGGTGGAACAGGTGGAGGACGGTACCTGGGAACTGGCGTTCATCGACGAGCTGGTGCCTGAGGGTGGGAGCGCGACCCTGTTGGTCGACCACGTGGCATTGCCCGAGGTCTCCACCGCGGCGGGGCTCGTCTGGCCGTGGTTCCTCTCCCGACACGCACCCCACGGGGTCCCCACTGGACACCGTTTGAACGTGATGCCGGTGCTGACGCCCCGCCGAGGGGTCTACACCACCACACCCGCGACGGCGACCGCCACCGCCACCGCGTTAGGGGGGCACGCCGCCGCCGCTATGGCGCTTTCCGAGTATTTCCACGGTTTCGCCCCGTTGCCGGAGGTAGCGGTGGTCGACCCGGATAAGTGCGCCGCCTGCCTCAACTGCCTTAGACTCTGCCCTCACGATGCTATCGTGTTCGACGACGAGACCCGGGCCGCAAGGATACTGGTGCGTGGCTGCCAGGACTGTGGCCTCTGTCGGGGCATATGCCCTGCAGAGGCCATCGACATGGTGCCGTCCAGCGAGCTGGAGGTGGTCTGAGTGTCAAAACCCATTATGGTGGTGTTCGGTTGCCGGAAGACGGCGACGCCTGTGCTGGGCGACGAGGAGGCCCGCCGGAAGGCGGGACTGCCCGAGATGGAGTACCGGGAGCTCCCTTGCCTCGGCGCCCTGGACCCCCTTATGGCCATGCGGGAGCTGAACGCGGGGGCCGACCTGGTGCTGGGGGTGGGCTGCTACATCAGCCGGTGCGAGCACATCTCCGGCAGCCAGCGGGCCAGGAGGGCCCTGGGCCGTGTCGGTGATGTGCTGGAGGAGGTGGGGATCGACAGGTCACGGGTGGGGCTGGTCCTGGGTAGCCCCATCGACCCACGTGGGATCCATGAGGCTATCAAGGAGTTCATTTCGAGCGAAGGAGGTGATGAGGAGTGATCACGGGAGACAGGAAACCCCTCGAGGAGATCGCCGCGATGGTGGAGGGCTTCGAGCACGTGCTGGTGATCGGCTGCGCCACCTGCGTCACCGTCTGCATGGCGGGCGGGGAGCGCGAGGCCGAGGAGACGGCCCTCGCCCTGGCGCTGGCGGACAAGGAGAGGGGGATCGAGAGGGAGGTCTGGTATGCCAACGTGGAGCGCCAGTGCGACGAGGAGTTCCTCCAAGAGAGGGCCGACCACGTGGCCCGGGCCGACGTCATCGTGTCCCTGGCGTGCGGATGCGGCATCCAGCACATGGCCACCGTGTTCCCCGACAAGGTGGTATACCCGGGCCTCAACACCACCTTCATGGGCGTGGCCGAGGAGCTGGGGGTGTGGTCAGAGCGTTGCCTGGGCTGTGGCGATTGCGTGCTGCACCTGACGGGCGGGGTATGCCCCATAACCCGGTGCTCCAAGTCCCTCCTCAACGGCCCCTGCGGGGGCTCCGCGGACGGGAAGTGCGAGGTGGACAAGACCATCGCCTGCGGCTGGCAGCTCATCCACGACCGTCTTGAGGCCATAGACCAGCTGGAGAGGCTCGACGAGGTCCTCCCCCCCAAGGACTGGTCCACCGCCCACAGCGGCGGACCCAGGGTGCGCATCCGTGAGGACGTCCGGGGCGTAGATGACGAGGAGGAGGGGGTCGATTGAAGTCCGGTTCCAACCTGGAGAGGGTCCTGGAGGACGGCAAGTTCGCGGTGACCTGCGAGCTGGGACCACCCAAGGGCTGCGACGCCGAGGAGGTCAGGGAGCTGGCCCAGCTGCTGAAGGGGAGCGTTGACGCGGCCAACGTGACCGACAACCAGACGGCGGTGGTGCGCATGAGCTCCATCGGGGCCGCCACGCTGATGCTGCAGGAGGGGCTGGAGCCCGTCATGCAGATGGTCACCAGGGACCGGAACCGCATCGCCATCCAGTCGGACATACTGGGAGCCGCGGCGGTGGGCATCAAGAACATCCTTTGCCTGACGGGGGACCACCACACCCTCGGCGACCACCCTGGGTCCAAGGCCGTGTGGGACATAGACTCGCTCCAGCTGCTGAGCATGCTCCGGAACCTGCGTGACGAGGGCAAGGACTGGTCCGGGAACGAGCTCAAGGGGGTACCCGAGATATTCATCGGGGCGGCGGCCAATCCCTTCGGTGACCCCACCTCCTTCCGCGTGACCCGACTGGCGAAGAAGATCAACGCTGGGGCGGACTTCATCCAGACCCAGGTCATCTACGACGTGGCCAGGTTCGAGCAGTGGATGGAGGAGTGCCGCGACCGGGGCCTGCTGGACAGGACCTACGTGATGGGGGGCATCGTCCCCCTCAAGTCGGCGGGCGCCGCGAAGTACATGCAGAGGATGGTGGCGGGCATCTACGTTCCTGACGAGGTCGTCAAGCGGATGAAGGCGGCCGAGAAGGGGCGGGTCGAGGGCCGAAAGATCGCCCTTGAGCTCATCGAGGAGCTCAAGACGGTGAAGGGCAACCACGGCGTTCACATCATGGCCATCATGTGGGAGAAGCTGGTGCCCAGGCTGGTAGAGGAGGCTGGACTGCTGCCGCGACCCTACTAGGTCCAGGTTCTACGCCTGGGCCTTGGGCCCGTTCTCCACCGCAGGGGCGCAATCGGTCTCGTCGATGCAGGGCAGGATCTTGTCACCTACTGGGATGACCAGCACCTTGGCGTCGTGTCCCACGTGGTCGAAGGCCATGTCGATGGCCTCCTGGAAGCTGTCGGGCTTGGTGAGGCCCAGGATCCCCTCCACCATGTCATGGTCCAGGGAGGTCACCAGGAACACCTTGGCGTGGGCGTTGTACTTGCGGATGTAGTAGGCCTTGTGCCCGCCCAGCTTGAAGGCGTGCTTGACCCGGTCCTCCAGCTCCTCCAGGGTACCGTACTCCCGGATCCAGCTGTTGAAGACCTGGTGCCCCAGCCCTTCTGGGGCCTCCAGAAGGGCGACCAGGGCGCCGCCCTTCCGGACGGCCCGCAGGGCGTTGTCGACGGACTTGGTGCCCTGGTAGATGTCCAGGTCCTTGGGGGCACCCCCGGAGCTGACGACCACGATGTCCGCGGGGGCGGGGATGGTTACCTTGTACATCGAGTCGACCATCTTCACACCTTCCAGGTGCGCCGCCTCCAGGTCGCCGGCGAAGGACCTCACGATCTCCCTCTTGGTGTTGTTGACGGTGTTGACCATGAAGTCCGCCTTTGCCAGACGGGCGGTGGCCACCATGTCCTCGTGTATGGGGTTGTCCACAAGGTTGCCGGTGGTGGCGTTGGGGTGCAGGAGCTGGGCGTGGTTGTGCTGGATGGTAGTGTCTCCCGCCACCGCGGGAAGGACCGACTTGCGGCCTCCAGAGTAACCAGCGTAGTAGTGGAACTCTATGTCACCGATCAGGATGCGGAAGTCGGCCTCGTGGAAGGTCCTGTTTATCCAAACATCGTTCCCCCTTCCGTTGTCACCCAGGTTCACCAGGTCGTCGCCCAGGTGCTGGTGGTTCTCGTACCTCACCCGGCCACAGCAGTGGCTGCCCAGGAGGTAGTCCGCCTCCTCCTCGGTCACGTCCCTGTGGGTTCCGCAGCCGAAGATGACGGTGACCGCGCTGTCAGGGACGCCCGCGTCGTTCAGCTCGTCCAGGACCGGGGGGAGGATCTGCCGGGTCGGGGTCTTCCTTGTGTGGTCGTTCACCACGATGGCCACGGTCTTCGCGCCCCTGACCATCTCCGCCAGGGGCGGGCTGCCGATGGGTTCCCGTAGGGACCTAATCACCTCGGCGTACGGGTCCTCCGCGCCTGGGAGATCAGTGGCCACGTTGAGCTCGCCGATGTAGTTCTCGTCGGGTATGGTCGCGGTCTGGGTACCGTGCCCGTACTTGAGGGTTACCTCCATTCAAAGTCGCCTCCTGGATGACGTTAACCGGAAGCGACGCCGAGGCTAATGAGCCTTTTGATTTCGGGGCCCTCGGTCGGTTCCGACACCTTGATATACCACCCATGTCTTCCACGGAGACACTGGGCCCGGAGTCCCTCGTGGGGGCATAGGGTAATCAGGCATCCTCACGGGCTCCAGTTACGTGGATGACGCTACACGGGTATACTGATGGTCTCCGCACCGATGATGAATAACTGGAGCGGCGACCGTAACATCCCCGGAGGGTAGCTCCCTCCGTCGGGGGATACCCGTTGATCTGGGTTCGAATCCCAGTGCCCCCACCTTCCCCCTTCTCCTTATGGTCCGGTCAGTGGTATAAAGGGAGTGTCACTCCAGGTCCCTCATCAACCGGGCGGTCTCCAGGACCAGGCCTAGCTGGTCACCGACCGCCCTCAGGACCGCCAGGTCCTCTTCGTCCAGGGACAGCTCCTCCTTCAGACCTGCGATGACGTAGGCTATTGGCCTACCTAGGCGAGTGACGGGCACCGACATGATGGTCTGCATGTTGTACTTGTCCAGAAAATGTCTGTACTCCTTCGGTACGCCGGTGAAGTCGGTGAGGAAATTTATCTCCGTCCCCGCGAACATTCCCGTCGCGGGCATCCTGGGGAAAGTGCCCATCAGGAATCTCAGATAGTCCTCTGGGACCCACAGATGGCCTTCAAGCTTGAGCCTTGCGTTCTCAGGTCCACGGAGGGTGATCAGGGCTAACATATCGGCATCGGTGAACTCCGCTATGATGGAGAGGCTCCTGGTGATCATCTCGTCGTAGTCCGTCGAGGAGGTCAGGTTCGTGATCAACGAGTTGAGGATCTCCAGCTCCTTGTTCCGCCGGACGATCTGCTCCTCCCTCTCCCGCTCCAACGTGACGTCCCGGATGAAGGCGACCACCTCGCTCTCGTCACCGTTGCTGTCAGGGACGATGGCCGCGTTGAGGTTGTGATGCAGCCAATCACCGTTCTGCCCACGGATGCGGTACTCGATGCTCCGGATGGGTATGTTCTCCCCCAGACCCAGGTATGCCTCGACCAGCCTCGCCTGGTCATCTGGATGTACACGCTCCAGTGTCTGGGAATCTATCAGCTCACCTGTCAGGGAGTAGAGCTTAGACTCCCGGATGGCGTTGTTGGCGAACGTGACATGCCCGTTCATGTTGTAGGAGATTATCATGTCGTGGGCCGTGTCCATTATCCGCCTGAACCTGGCCTCCGCCGCCTTAGCCTTGCCTGCCTGGCGCTTGACCCTGTCGAAGAGGAGGGCGTTGTAGATGGCCAGTGATGCCTGGTCCGCAAGGATACGCACCACCTGTACCTCCTCCTCCTCGACGGTGTTCCTGATGGAGGATATGGCAAGGAAGCCCAAGGGCACCATGTCGTCATCGGGACTACCGATGTAGAGGGGGACTGTCAGGGCCAGGTTCATACGGGTGGTCCTGCGAATGATCTCCAATATGCCCGGGTTGAGGTCGGTGAGGGCATGGAGGGTGTTCACGATGTCCTCCTTGGTCCGATGGTAGTAGATCTCACCGGTCTCCATCGCCTGCACGTACTGGGGAATCTTGTACACATCCATGCGGATTCGCGAAATCTGGTACTTGGAGAGCCGCGTGCCTATCTCGAACGTCCGCTTGTGGCCCGAACCAACCACTCCTCGGATGGTCCGCCCGTCGTCCTCGAAGATCGAAAGGAAGGCGTTGCGGAAGGAAGTCAGCTCCGACACCGCCTCCACCAGGATGCGGGCGATGGAGTCCACGTCCCGCTTGGAACGCATACTGCTGGAGAAGTCGTACACCAGCTTCTGGAGCTCCAGACGCACCTTGAGGGTCTTCCTCTCCTCCTCGAGGGGCTTGACGCGGTCTCCAGACGTGGGCATGACTAGGGGAAGGTCTTCCTCCGGCGGGATTTCGCCCGGAGGTACATTCTCCGGGTCGGGTGCACTCATGTACCCACCAACGCTCATTGGGGTTAGGCAATCGGTCCCCTGAGTGGGGACCCACATTGATAATGCCAGGTGATGCGATAAACCTTTCGTGTGGATTATCGCGATTGAGGGTCACCAGCGAAGGCTTAATCTACGCAAAGGGCCCTTCGATTTCCCATGGCGCTTCGGGACCCTATCTCTTACTTCGCTGACCAGGTGTCCAAGACCGTGGCGAGGGCCATGGAGGAGCTCTCGGAGGAGGGCTGGAGGGACCTAATCATCAGGGGGGAGGGGGACACCATCTCCGTGGATTCCGGGGACATCACCGCGGACATCCGGCTGGAGGTACCTCCCGTTGGTTACGGGGACTTCGCCTTCCCCTGCTACCAGCTCACCCGGTTCTACGAGGCGCCACCCAACAACGTGGCGTTCAGCCTATTCCCGATGATCCAGGTCACCGAGGACCTGGAACCTCCGCAGCTGGCGGGACCCTACATCAACTTCGCCATCCGACCTGGGAGGCTCGTGGAGGAGACCCTGAGGGCGGCCCTGGAGCTGGGCGACGCCTACGGAAACCTTGAGGACAAGCGCACCCGGCTCGTACTGGAGCACACGTCCGCGAATCCCAACGGACCCCTGCACGTGGGAAGGGCGAGGAATCCCATCCTGGGGGATACCCTGGCGCGGATCATGCGCAAGGCGGGGTACGATGTGACCACCCAGTACTACGTCAACGACATGGGTCGGCAGGTGGTCCTGCTCCACTGGGGATGGAGCCATCCCGAGGGGGATGTCCGGTCGGAGAGGAAGGCAGACCACGAGGTGGTCCGTCACTACCAGAGGGCGCACCGCCAGGCAGAGGAGAGCGAGGATGTGGAGGCAGAGGTCCGGGCGATGATGACCCGCCTCGAGACCGGTGACAGCGAGGCGGTGGAGGCGGTCCGAGAGCCTGCGATGATGGGCCTTTCCGGCATCCAGGAGTCCCTGGCCCGCCTGGACATACATCACGACGAGGTCGTGTCGGAGAGCTCCTTCGTGCTGGACGGGTCGGTCGCCAAAGTGATAGAGCGCCTATCCGATTCAGATTTCACCGTCGAGGAGGAGGACGGTGCAATGGCGCTGGAGCTGGAGAGCTTCGGGATCCAAGGCCGGAACACCAAGCTGGTCTTCAAGAGGAAGGACGGGACCTCCCTGTACACCACCAGGGACCTGGCATACCACATATGGAAGGACTCCCAGGGCGACAGGCTCGTCAACGTGCTGGGAGAGGACCACAAGCTGGAGGCAAGGCAGCTCCAGGTCGCGCTGGACATTATGGACACGGGGGTGAGGGTGGAGCCAGTCTTCTACGCCTTCGTCTCCCTTCCCGAGGGGAAGATGTCCACCAGGGAGGGCAGGGGAGTGTACCTGGACGACCTGATGGACGAGGCCGTGGGACGGGCGCGAGACGACACCAGGCAGCGCCGGCCCGAGTTGGACGAGGAGGCCGTGGAGGCGATAGCCCAGGCGGTGGGCCTGGGTGCCGTCCGCTACAACATACTCAGAGTGCAACCGGAGAAGAGCATGGTGTTCCGCTGGGAGGAGGCGCTCAACTTCGAGGGAGCCTCCGCCCCCTTCATCCAGTATTCCCACACCAGGGCCTGTTCCATCCTGAAGAAGGCGGAGGAGGACGGAGACCCAGCCAGCATCATCGATCCCGCTGAGGCGGCAGCCCAGCTTGCCCACGAGTCGGAGCTCACCCTGATTAGGCACCTGGCGCGCCTTCCCCGTATAATCGACGAGTGCGCCGAGGATAGGAAGGTCCACACCCTGGCCGCGTACGCGAACTCCCTGGCCTCCGCTTTCAACGCATTCTACAGGGACGTCCCGGTCCTGCAAGCGGGATCCCTGAGACTACCCAGGCTCCAGCTAGTGCTGGCATCCCGAAATGCACTGGCCAATTGTCTGGAGGCCCTCGGTATCGCGTCGCCCGAGCAGATGTGAGTCGCGCGCGAGATTATCATACTCGAAAGGCAGCCGCGAACCCTTAAATAGGGTTTGAAAGAGTTTCCCAATCGTCCTGGTCAGACAGCATAAAAGCTGGTATCAAGACCGGACCCTAACCTGACCCGTGCCAGAAGGTCCCGTGATGGCCAAGAGGAAGAGGAAGCGGATCATCAAGCGTCCCGAGGAGGACGTAGCGGATAATCAAGAGGCTGTGCCAGCACCCGAGGCAGAGTCTGTAGACGCGATTTCCGAAGAGGCACCTGAGGAGACGCCAGAGGAGGTGCCTGAAGAGGCGCCTGAGGAGGTGCCCGAAGAGGCGCCTGAGGAGGTTTCTGAGGAACCACCCGAGGAGGCGCCCGAAGAGGTACCCGAGGAGGCGCCCGAAGAGGTACCTGAAGAGGTGTCCGAAGAGGTACCTGAAGAGGTGCCCGAAGAGGTGCCCGAAGAGGTGCCTGAGGAGGTTTCTGAGGAATCACCCGAGGAGGCGCCCGAGGAGATCCCGGAGGGGGAGGTTCCGGTCGATGAAGGGGAACCTGGCCCAGCCACTCCCCCCGTCCCTGACCTACCCGAGGACCTGGTGGTCGAGGATGAGATTGAGGCCGCCGAGGAGGTTCCGGTCGCTGAGGTATCTGAGGAGGAGACGACCTTCGATGAGGCCCCATCCCAGACCCCAGAGTCACTGGACCGTCTGGACGCTATCGAGGAGGACCTCCAGGTCTTCGACCTGGGGCCGGAGCCGATCAGGCTCATCCATCCAGAGGTTCTTGTCACGCTGGAGAGCATCTCCAACCTATCCACGGAGCTGGCCGCCTCCCATGCTCAGCTCCATAAGACCCGAGAGGAGCTGCAGCGGCGCAATGAGGACCTGAGGCGGTTCCACTCGGAGATACGGGAGACGAGCAAGGGCCTCAGGAGCCAACACCAGGAGCTCAAGGCCGAGGTCACCGACCTGTCAAAGAAGAGAGAACGTCTCATCAGGAAGGCACAGAGCGCCACCGAGTACAAGGCCGAGCTGGAACGTCTCGAGCTGGAGCTCCAAAGACGCAAGGACGAGCTGATGGACCAGCACAACCAGCACGCCGAGAAGGTACAACGGCTCGAGAACGCCCTGGCCAAGCAGGAAGAGGATATGGCAGTCGTCGAGAAGGAGCTCTCGGAGAGACAGATTGAGCTCAAGGGCCGGGTGGAGAGGCTCGAGGAGGAGAACGAGCGTCTCAACGTATGGCAGACGGAGCTGGAGGGCATGGAGACCTCCTTGGAATCCCGTCAGGAGACCTACGAGGAGGAGCGGCGCATCCTGGATGGGGACCTGGAGGCCCTGGCGTCCCTGAAGGAAGAACGGGACCGGGAGATGGAGGAGCTGGAGACCCGTCGGCAGAACCAGGAGACCATCAGAACCGAGCTGAACGAGCACTCCGAGGCACTCAACGTCTACGAGAGCGAGCTTGACCACAGGCGGGATGAGCTGAACCGTCGCTCTGAGGAGATAGGCGCCGACGAGGAGCGCCTTGCCGAGATAGAGGCCAAGTTCCGGGAGCGGGAGGAGGAGCTGGCCGCCCGAGCCACGGAGCTGGAACGGTTGAGGACCGAGCTGGACGAGCGCGAGGTCGTGCTAAACAACACCCGCAAGTCCCTGTCCGAGCTCTCAAAGCAGACCGACGATAGGGAGGAGCGTCTCCGGGCAGAGGAGGCCGAGCTGGCCGATGTCCAGGAGAAGATCGCCCTGGACAGGATGGAGCTGGAGAACATCGACCGGGAGCTGGCCGAGCGGGAGAGCCAGCTGGAGATCCGGAACATGGGCCTGAAGGACAGGGAGGAGGAGCTGAAGAAGGTCGACGCCCAGCTCCGAAGTAGGCAGGATGAGCTGGAGGTCCTCTCCCTGGAGCTTGACGGTCGACGGACCGCCATGGAGGACAACGAGATCCAGTTGACCAGCCTGAGGAACGAGGCAGAGGACTTCCACGGGCGCCTCAAGGTCGAGGAGGAGCGGCTCGCCGAGGAGCAGAAGGCATTGGAGGAGCTGCGAACCGAGGTCGAGTCGTCCAAGATGGGAATGGAGGTCCGCGAGAAGGACCTGGAACAGAGGGCGCTCTCCCTGGATGTCAGGGAGGAAGAGGTCAAGACCATCGAGGACGAGGTCAGTGACAGGGAGAGCACCGTGCTGGAGCGGGAGACCGCGGTGACGGAGCTGGAGGAGAGGCTGAAGGCCATGGAGGCGGACCTGGTGGGTCGTGAGACCGCGGTGGCCGAGAGCGAGGCCGGCATATCAGAGCGCCTTCAAGAGGCGGAGAGCCTGGAGCAGGAACTGGACACCAGGCATGCCACCGTTACCGAGCTGGAGACCTCCCTGCAGCAGCTGGAGACTCGCCTGGGTGCCAAGGAGGAGGAGCTGACCCAGTGGGAGACCCGCGCGGCGGAGACCGACGAGTCCCACCGGGAGTGGGAGTCCTCCCTCAAGACCAGGGAACAGGAGTTGATCGCTTCCCAGGAGGCGCTGGATGCCCAGACCAAGCAGCTCCAGGTCGATAGCGAGACCCTTGAGGCCCGTGTCGCCGAGATGGAATCTGAGCTGTCCACCTTCGATGAGCGCAGGACCGCGTTGGAGGCGATGGAGGCAGAGCTGGTAGACCGGAAGGAGGGGCTTGATAGGAACGAGCTCGAGCTGGTCAACCTGGAGAAGCACATCGTGACGGTGGAGGCGGAGATACGGGACTGTCCCTACTGTGACGCCAAGGACAACTTCGTCCGTACCCGAAAGCTCATCGACGAAGCAGAGGCCCTGGACGCCGACGTGACCGACGCCCGGCGCATGCTCCGGATGGCCCAGGACAAGCTGGACTCGGGGGAGTTCGATGAGGCTGTCAAGGAGGCCTTCGAGGCCCAGAAGGCTGCCAGGCTGGCCAGGTCCAACTTCCTGAAGGCGGGTATCAAGTTCCTACTGGCATCGGTCAGGAAGGGCCTCGATTCCTATGAGAACCAGGGTGTAAACGTAAGCGACGCGAAACGCACTCTGGAGAAGGCAAGGGAGGCCTCCCTCGAGGGACGTTACGAGGAGGCCGAGCAGATGGCCCGGGAGGCGGACGACATGGGACGCCTCCTCAACGAGCAGTTCGAGGAGTACCAGAACCTGCGCGCCAAGGCGATGTCGATGATCACCGACGGCGTGGAGGGGAACGAGCACGTCCAGGAACTGATCGCCGAGGCTGATGGAAGGGCGAGCGGGGGGGAATACAAGCGCGGCATCGAGGCCCTGGAGAAGGCGGTCGCCGTCTTGGTAGGGGACATGGCCGAGGTACCGGAGCAGTCCAAGCCTGCGCGCGTGGTCAAGGAGGTGGTCTCCCGCAAGCGCAAGGTCAAGGCCGAGGCCGTGCCAGAGGAGCCTACCGAGGAGGTCAACGGGGAGACCCAGGAGGAGATGGAGGTCTTCGAGGAGGTGGAACCGTCGGAGACCGTGGAGGACGCCCCCGAGGATGGACCCGATGAGACCAAAGAGGACGAGACAATCCCGCAAGATGAGGATTTCAAGGAGTACTTCTGCACCAACTGCGGAGCGCCCTTGGTGGTCCGCACATCCATTCGTCCCACGATAGTGAGATGCGCCTCCTGCCAGAACTCCGTCACCCTCAAGGACCGTTGACGTGGGGTGCGAAACCTTTTCTAGTCGACCGGGCATTGCCTGGCTGGTACCATGCCTATCAAGGACCTCGAACTGACATCCATCGAGGGCAAGCGGCTGATCAGGAAGAACGAACAGATCCGCCACCTCAACATAGATATCAGCACCAACATCAAGCCCCAGCTGCAGACCGACGAGGACGAGGCGGAGGTCATCTTCACCCACAGTGTCCAGTACAGGAGCGTCGGCCACATCATCATCGAAGGGAGGCTCACGTACAAGGGGGACGCGGCAAGCCTGATGTCGACCTGGAACAACCAGGGGAACATGCCCGAGGAGATCGCCAGGGAGCTTCATCAGGCGATCATGGGCGCCTGCATCCCGGAGAGCATCGTCATCGCCAGGGACCTCCACCTCATGATACCGCTGCCTCCCCTGAACCTGGATGTGAAGAAGGCGAGGAAGGGCAAGGTGGATTCCGTGGGCGGAATGGAGGTAGCCTGAGCCCACCAGCCGGCACGAGCTGGCCTTTCCCCGCATTACGCAAACCCTCAAATATCTCTGTCCCCATTACGCAAAAAGACCCTGGGAGTGAACCCGATGAATGAATCCCCGTCCACCACCGGGCCCAACTACAAGCGGGAGTTCGAGAAGGAGAGACAGCGTCTCGCCCAGCTCTGGGACGCCTACGAGGACCAGGAGAAGGAGGTAAACAGCCTCAAGGACCAGGTCGAACAGCTGAAGATGAGCCTCGACGAGAAGGAGCGCATCATCAGAAGCCTCAAGGAGGTCCTGGCGACCCGGGACACCGAGAACCGGGAGCTGCNNGAGCTGACCGCCCTTCGTTCCGAGAAGACCACCTGGGACCCGAAGTTGAAGGACCTGGAACAGAAGGTCCGATTGCAGAAGGACCAGTTCGGGAAGCTCTACAAGCTGGCCGAGGAGCTGGACATGGAGCTGAAGGAGGCCAGGTCCCAGATCGAGGCCCGTGACAGGTGGTACAAGAAGAACATCCTGGTCATGGGCAACATAAAGCGGGCGATGGAGGACAGGGACGAGATGATCGAGTCCGCCACGTCACGCAGCTACGAACCCGTCCTGGAGGGTGAGCTCAGCAAGCTCAAACCCATCGATTGAGGGGCCTTGTCCATCTATTGATGCACTTCAGTCCTCCAGCAGAAGCGCTGGCAGTCCTCCCAGGTCGGGGAGGACCCACTTGGGCCTGGGAAGGTCCTCAGGGAAGTGCTGACCGTACCTGTTGACCCAGAGGGCTGACATTCCCGCATCCGCGGCCCCGACCACGTCCGCCAGGGGGGAATCACCCACGTGAACGACCTGGGAGGCGGAAAGCCCCAGCTCGTCCAGGGCCGCTTGGAAGATGGCGCTGTCCGGTTTGTATGATCTCACCCTCTCGGAGCTGATGGCCGCCGTGGGCATCAGGCCCTGGTTGGCGATGATCGCCTTGAGCTCCTCCTCATCCACGTTCGACACTATGGCCCAAGGGATACCCTCCTCCTCGATGGCCGCGATGGCCTCTGGCACCTCGGGGAACAGGTCTGCCTCCCTGAGCTGTTCGAACATATCGCCGATGACGTTGTGGGCATAGGGGACCAGGTCACCGTCCTGCCCCAGTTCCGTCAGGACGGTGACGAGGCTCTCCTCGAAGTCCTCTCTGACGGTGACGAAGGCACCCTTGGCCTGACCTTGGAAGACGAAACTCTTCCATCGGTCGCGGAACTCCTCCTGACGGTCCTCCAAGCCGTTGTCGACCAGTATCCGGTCCAGGGTTCTGACGAACACCGACCGGAAGTCCACCAGGGTCCCGAAAAGGTCCAGGAGGACGGCCTCGCAGTTCCTACCGAATCCTTCACGGCCGGCCTGCCACTCTCCTTCCAGCGTTCATCCCTCCCTTGGGTCGTCTGGGGCGTTGGCGGTCGAATCACAGTCTGTCGTGGGCCGCCTCCAGCAGGTCCACGGCACCCTCCAGCTCCCCGGCATCGATGAGCTTCCTGGCCTTCTCCAGAAGCTTCTGGACGTCGGCATTGGACCCAGCTCCCGCCTCCACCTCGGGCATGATCTCCCCGATGCGCTTGCGGTAGCTGTCCTCCCGCATCTGCTTGAGGTATCCATCCGCCTTGGAGGCCATCGACCGGGCCGCCTCGTAATCGTTGGTCTCCATAGCCGCCCTGGCCTTCTCTAGCATCTGCTCTGCGATGCTTACGTCCTCGCCCATGCCCTTGAGCTGGGTTATCAGTGTCTCGGTGAAGCCTATGATGCCTTCGGTCTTGGTGCGGGCGTGGTCGTGGTACTTCTCCTCGGACATCCTCTTGGCCCTGCGCAGGTACCGGACGGCCAGGTCCTCATTGCCGCGCTCTTTCGCTGAATTGGCCTGGCGACACAGGTCCTTGATCTCGTCCATTTTCGCACCGTCCATCTCAGCCTTCTCCACGACCTCCCAGACCGAGTTGAGCTCGTCGGTGAAGTTGCACATCATGCATTCCCCGTCCACCAAGGGGTTCCCGCACTCGTCGCAAGGCTCACCCGCGGGCTCCTCGGTCGCGGTCTCCGCGACGGCGGTGCCAGCTCCAGCAGCCAGGGTGGCCGTCAATGCCGCGTCCTCGCCCTCCAGCCCGATGACCTTGGACTCGAGGGACGGGCCTTCGGCCTCGGAGTACTCGACGACGGTGGACTCGACCTGCTCGCCCTTCTCGGTGGCCTCCCATATCTCGTTCATGCGAACCTCCGCCTGGAGCACGATCTCCATCGCCATGGCGAAGTCGCTCCAGTTGAGGCGGTGCTCAGCCTTCCTGAGGAGCACCTCGGCATCGGAGAAGTCCACGTTGGCCTGGCTCTTGTATGACCGTATGTTGTGACGGACCTCCTCGACCTTCTCGGTGGCCGAGCATCGGGGGCACTCGGCTCCCTCCTCCTTGAGGTCGGTACCGCACTTGGGGCATGCGATCCTCTCAGCCTCCATCTCGGCCTTGGACTTCAACCGGCTGAGGATGGTGAGACCGCTGCGGGTGAGGCCGGAGGGCTTGAGGTTGGCGTACTTGGTCCTCCGGAGGACGTAGTAGTCGCGGGGGTGCTTACCGGCCACTTGTCGGACCTCTATCTTCTTGGCGATCTCCTCCTCCTTCTTCCGGATCATCTCCTTGCGGCGGGCCTCCTCGGCAATCCTCCGCTCCTCCTCGGCCTTCTTCTTCTTCTTGTCGAGGTAGAAGTAGACGCCCACACCGACGACCACCACGGCGATGATTGCGATGATCGGGACCCAGTTGATGGGTTCCTCCACGGTCTCGACCGTTACGGTCCCGATCTCGAACCTCTGGTTGCCTTGATCGTCATAGAGGACGACTATGCCACCGTTGTAGGCGTTCAGCTTGAGGGCGTAGTTGCCATCACCGGAGATCTTCACCTTGAAGGTCACCTGCTGGGTCCCGTTGACGCGCAGGTCGTCCATCCTGGTACGGGCCAGCTCCTTCCCTTCGGAGGAGAGCTCGATGGTGACCCGCTTGTTGCCGGTTAGATTGACGTCCCCGATGTTCCGGAAGGAGAGCCGCACGTTGAATGACTTACCCGATTCCACCTTGTCAGGCAGGGGATCTACCAAAGACCACTCCAGGGCCGCTCCAGAGACGAAGGGTGCCTCCGCAACGGTAGATGCAGAGCCGGCTATAATGGACATCATCAGGACGGCCATTAGCACGACCACAAGGTTCCGAGTCCTCTTGATTCTCCTAGGGTCCAGTAGGTCCACCTCCGCTGTCGTCAGCCGGGGGTTCATCACGGCCGACGACGGCATGCACGACCGACCTGACAAGGACCGGGGACAGTCCAACGAGGCCAGTGGCACAGGTCGGTTGGCGAAATACTGTTTATATTTTATATACGTTACCGAACGAATACACCTTCCGAGCTCCCTGTGGGTACGGCTATCCCGTTCCACCCATGGCCATTGCCCCTAGACACCTGGCTCCAGCGAGCCACCGAACAGGAGTCGGTTCACCGACATGAACCAGACCATCGGGAGGAGGAAGACCCCCAGGGAGACCCACTCGCCAAGGAATGGCACGAAGACGGTGACTATCGCCGCGAAGGTCACCAGCTCGTGGATGCTGAAGAGGCGCTTCAGCCTGGACCTCTCGAACCTAACTGGAGGCAGCATCAGGCCTGTGGTGACTATCATCGCCACCATCAAGACTACGATGAGGGCCCACAGGACGCCGGAGGACACGTGGGACGTAAGGTCTGTGACCTCGACCGCCGTGTAGAGGAGGAGCGTGATCTGGACCCCCTTCATCACCAGCGCCGTACCGTTGAATACCGGTCCACCTGCCAGGTTCCCCTCGTCATCGACCCGCACACCGAGCACTGCCGCGAAGGTCCTGGCCCCTGCAACTGCATCGTGGTCCGCGTCCTTTAGCCCACCCTCGATGGCGTTCTGGTACAGGTTCTGGAGGAACTGAAGGCCACCCACGCAGAGCAGCAGCGTGATGTGGGGAGCGTACGTAGGGTCGAAACCGCCCAGTGCTATGGCGCCCGAGAGCAGTAGAAGCGTGATACTACCGGCCAGGAGCACGTCAAGGGGCATCCGCTTGCCCCAAAGGTCGTAAGCCCCCCCCAACAGAACGGAGCCCAGGAGGGCCCCGTGGGCCCAAGGGTCGAAAGTCACGAACCCGAGGGCCAGGAAGGTGCCCACCGCGGCCAAGACAGCGATCCACTTGGCCTCATCTGGAGATATCGCCCCCGATACCAGTGGCTTGTCCTGCAGATCCTTGGACGCCCTGTCCACCTCCAGGTCCGCCCATTCGTTGAGGACGAAACCGAACACGTGGAGCAGAGCACCCGTAACGAAGAGCGCCATCAGCTCCGGGACAACCTCCCCGGCAGGGGGGACGGTCCCGGAGGAGGGTTCTCCCATGAAAACAAGGGCTCCGACCACTGGGACCAGGGCCGTGAGGGCCATGGTCTGGACCCTCATGAGACGGAGCCTCGCCTGGACAGGACCCTCTGCCATGGGCTCTCTACGGCCGGATGTGCAGATAAAGATATCGTGGACGTGGGTCAGGCGATGGTCGACTCTATCCTACGCAGCTCCTTGAGCGCCCGCTGGAAGCTCAGGCCGCCACCACGGTGACCGCCCATTATCTCGGGGACCGCGGTCACCTGACGTCCCCGGAAGGACCGGATTACCTTCTCCATGTCGACCAGTCCCTCACCGATCTGCAATCCCTCATGGTCAGGTGGTAGGGCATCGCTCAGGTGGAGATGGAGGATGCGGTCCAGATGACGGTCCAAGAAGCCCTCGATGGCGTCCATGCCCCCCGATGGGTCGTGCAGGAACGCGTGGGACACGTCCAGGGTCATGCCGTCCACATGGGGTGCCAACACGTCCATGTCGTCGGGGCCTACCATTATCGTGCTCTCCCACCTCTGGGCCTCACCTCCGTCCAGTGGCTTGTGGTGATAGTACCAGGGCATGTTCTCCACCGTCATCAGGATCCCGGCCTCGATCGAGTGGTCGTGCAGATGGTCTAGCTCGTCCACCAGTATGTCCAGTCCCTCGCCGGGGTCCAGCTCGTCCACGGTGGGGGTTATCCCACCCGGATGGACCACAAGAAGGATGGCCCCGACCTCCTTTGCCATGGCGAGGGTGGCCTCCAAAGCGGAGACCGACAGGGACCTGATGGCCTCGTCGGGAGAGGCCAGGTCGACCAGGGAGGGACCGGCGCCCGTCATCATGAACTCAGGGGCATGGACCACCAGGTCGTGTCCCAGTTCCCTCCGTATCGCATTGAACGTTTCGACGACACGAGCTCCCCTCCTGGGGAGGTCCTCGGGCCCCAGATGGACCTCAAGCAGGTCCACCTCAAGCTCGGCCATCGCCCATGCGTCCTTGAGGGCGGCCTTGACCCCGTACCTCATCGTGCTGAGATTGCCAGAGTGCTCGATAAAGGTTGTCCCCGGGCGTGATAATTTATATATACGCACAGGTCAAATCCGGTTCACCGGCCGGGGTGGACTCCTGAGCAAGCGTGTATGGGTTAGGATTGACAGGCACAACACCCAGGTCACGTTGCGCGAGGTCCACGACAAGATCAAGGAGATCCAAGAACAGAACCCCGACCTGGACGTCTTCTGGGATGGCGACGAGTACGCGATATGCTCTCGTCCCAAGTCAAAACCCGACAGGGTCGAGGAGGGCGAGGGCGAGATCATCGACCAGGTCCGGTGACCCGGGTCTCATCCCGATGACCTGCCGATTTCCAGCATCCGGTCGACTGGAGCCCGGGCGCGCTGGATGAGCTCCTCGTCCAGCTCCACCTGCGTCTCCATCCGCTCCAGGCTTTNNAGGAGGTTTTTGATGGTTATCCGCTTCATGTTCGGACATATTCCGGGTGGGACGACGTGGAACTCGGCGTCGGGCCGGAGCTTCCTAAGGTGGTGGGTAAGACCCTCCTCGGTGCCGATGATGAACTCCCTCGCCTGTGATTCGGACACCCGCTTGGCGATGCCCCGGGTCGAGCCCACGAAGTCGGCCAGGGTGAGGACCATCGGAGTCGCCTCGGGGTGGATGAGGGTCTCGGCCTCGGGGTACATATCCTTCAGCTCCAGCACGTCCTCCACCTTGATGGCCTGATGGACGTGACAGTAACCGGGCCAGGGTACCACGTCCACCCGGGGGAGCTGCCTGGCCACGTAGAGGGCCAGGTTGGTGTCCGGCACGAATATCACCCTGTCGACGCCCAGCTGCTCCACCACCTTGACGGCGTTGGCGGAGGTGCAGCATATGTCTGACTCGGCCTTCACATCGGCCGAGGTGTTGACGTAGGCGACCACTGGGACGTCGGGATGTATCTCCTTGATCCTACGGAGGGCCTCGGGCTCCACCATGGCCGCCATGGGGCACTTGGACATGACATTGGGATGCAGCACGGTCTTCCCGGGGTTGACCAACTTGGCCGTCTCGGCCATGAAGTCCACCCCCGCGAAGAGTATCACATCGGCATCAGTGCGGGAGGCCTGGAGAGCCAGCTCCAGGGAATCACCCAGGTGGTCAGCCACCTCCTGGATGTCCCGGGTCTGGTAGTAGTGGACGAGGAGGACCGCGTTCAGCTCCTCAGCCAGCTGACGGACCCTCTGCTGAACCTCCCGCAGTTCGGTCATCTCGGGCGGTAACGAAGCGGGTCTTAGATAAAGGTTGTGCACTATCGGTGCTGGTTGCAGGGGGAAGAGGAGCTGGACCGGGGACCGCCTACTCGACTACCTGGAAGTCCTCGGGAGGGGCCTGGGGCGGCGGGGAGGCCTTGCGCACGGAGACCCGCTTGGGGAAGAAGCGAAGAAGGATGATGTCCCCAACGGAGGAGACCCATCGGTAGGGTACCGCCACGTTCCTCGAGTCCTCCACCAACAATGGATTGGTGTCGGTGATGAACAGGCTCTCAAGCTTCCTGTCCTCGATGTCGAGGATCACGTTGCTTACGTTTCCCAAGAAGGTGCCCTTGTTGGTATACACCTGGATCCCGATGAGCTCAGAGACCTCCTCCAGCATGTGAACATCCCTGCCTTAGATGGCGAGAATCGGGGGTGCCAACGGGACCCCTAATCGCCTTCTTTCCGGATATGTGTCTGCTAGTATATATATACAACGAAGGGCATCCAGCGCAGGTCCTGTCCGGGGAGGGGCCCCAACGGACGAGGGGCGGTCGTATGGGCTCGCGCAGGTACGTCATCAAGTTCGCCTTCGAGGGTCACCTATTCGCTGGTTACGCCCGTCAGCCCGAGGGCGGCACGGTGGAGGACGAGCTCATCGGATCACTCGTGAAGGCGGGGATCATCAAGGACACGAGGGACGCGTCCTTCTCCTCCGCCAGTCGTGTCGACAGGGGGGTCTCCGCCGTTTCGGCGGCAGCCGCCTTCGACACGGATGTGCCCGGGACCAGGATAGTGCGCTCCCTCAACGCCATGACCTCGTCCCTGGTGGCCCACTCCATCGCCGCGGTAGGGGACGGCTTCGACCCCAGGAGGGCAGCTGACCACCGCTGGTACAGGTACCACTTCTGTCCCGAGGAGGAGGGGAGGGGGCTCGACATGCCGACGATGCGCCGGGCAGCCGCGACCTTCCTCGGGGAGCACGACTTCTCGGCGTTCGCCAGGGTCGAGGATAGGGACCCGGTCCGAGAAGTCCTTGCCATCACTGTCGAGAGGCGGTCCGGCTCGGTGGTGCTGGACGTGCGCGGGAGGAGCTTCCTATGGAACCAGGTGCGGCGGATGGCCTCCGCCATCAGGTCCACGGGACTGGGTGAGACCTCCCCGGAGGAGATCGAGAGGGCCCTCGACCACGGGGAGGGAGGACCTTTCGCGCCCCTGCCGCCCACTGGCCTGTTCCTGATGGACGTGGCCTTCGAGGGACTGGAGTTCACACGGGAGGAGGACCTGCCCAGGGGTACCCTGGCAAGGTTGAGGGAGCTGTACCATCAGGAGCTCTGTTCGGTGAGGTTCCACGAGTACCTCATGGACCGTGTGCGTTTCTGAGACCCTTTCAGGAGGCCGAAATATTCCGGGGCATTGATAAAGACGCACTCCAACACGTATTTATACGCCCCCTTTCATCTCTAGGACCAGCAAACTCGTGGCTCGATACAGAGCTATAGGTGGTTGGAATGAAAAGGACCCTTGTTATCGTTCTGATCCTCCTGCTGCTAGCCATGGGGATACCCAACGACGTCGCCGCCTCCGATCCCGCCGACGAGGACCGGCTGACGATGACCCCCGATGGCCTGTACTGGACGGACGACATGCGCGTGACCACGAACTCAGCGTCGGACACCATCCCCCAGATCACGGTGGACAAGAACCACGACGCCCACATATTCTGGATGCGAGATGGCTGGTACTACAAGAAGTTCGACCGCTTCGGGAACGCGCTGACCAAGGAGAAGCAGATCAACACCCAGTCGGTATCGCGGTTCCTGTCCGAGAAGGTGGTGGACATAGACAGCAACCAGGACATCCACTTCGTATGGGTGCCCGGTGGATACTCCGGCGAGGTCCGTTACGTCAAGTACGACAACGAGGGGAACGTGCTGATACCCGAGATGACGGCCGTGGACAACACCAGGAGCACACACGTCCCCAACATGGCGGTCAGCTCCGACGACGCGGTGAACATCATCTACGAGGACTACCGGTACCAGTGCGAGGACATCAACTACAACAAGCTCATCGACGGCAAGATCGTCAAGGACGCCATCTGCATCTCCAACGACGTGGCGTCCCACTGCGAGTTCTGCAACCTGGCGGCGGACAAGTACAACACCATCTATGCCAACTTCGGCTCAAACACCGGTTCCTGGGTGGGGGCCGTCAACTCCGAGGGCGTGCACCCCTGGGCGTCCCAGTCCCTCCCGATAACCACCCAGTACCAGACCGCGGGCATCGCCTGCACCCCCGACATGCACGTCCACGTGGCCTGGTTCGAGTCCGGCGCCCTCTACTACCAGAGGCTCAACCAGAGGAACATCGCTGTGACCGAGCCCATCCTGGTCGACCAGGGCAACCTGGGCAACCACCAGGTCTGGTCCGACCTGAGGAACCCCGGCATCGCCACCGACTCGGCGAACAACATCGTCATCACCTACACCAAGGACGACATGGTCTACTACAAGTACATCAAGCACAGGACCTGGAACGACACCCAGCCCGGCGGGTACAAGCTGGTCGACAAGACGGGCTGCCGCAGGCCCCGGGTCGCCATCGACCCAGACGACAACGTCCACATCGTATGGGAGGACACCAGGACCGGCAACACCGAGGTCTACTACAAGTTCGCCTACAACTTCCAGCTGAAGCTGTACGCCGACCCCGTGGCCCTCCAGGCCATGTTCTACTTCCACCCCAACGAGACGAAGGTGCTGCCCTTCGAGCTCCAGAACACCGGAGGCATCGCCGACAAGTACGACGTCAACATCAACTCCGACGACATCTCCGAGGGCTGGACGGTGGAGCTGAACAACACCTACTGCGAGCTGCAGGGAGAGTCCTCTGAGCCCTTCAAGATGACCGTCAGCTCTCCGGTGTTCGCCTCTGAGGGCGACAACACCTACATCAACATCACGGCCAAGTCCAGGGGGAACCCGGAGAAACAGGACATAATCTCCTTCATCTCCTTCATCATCGTCACACACGACGTGTCTCTGACATGCCGCAACCCGGTGTCGACGGTGTACCCCGGCAAGAGCGTGAGCTATAACCTGTTCGTCACGAACATCGGGGACGTTCCAGAAAGGATCAAGATCATCGGCCTCATGGGCGCCCCCGAGGGTTGGGACTACGAGATCACAGGTCCCCACCTGGACGACCAGGGCGTCGTGCACCTGGACCCGAAGAAGGGCACGAACCTGACCGTCCACGTGTTCAGCCCCGAGGACGCCAAGGCGAACGACAACGCCACCGTCACGATCCAGGCCTACGACATGGACAAGCCCGAGGCGTCCGCCAACGTGATACTGCGGACGCTGGTCACGCCCATCTTCTACCTCATCTGGGAGGCGGACATCACCGAGAAGTGGATAGACCCCGGAGGTACCGACCACTTCGAGATGACGCTCACGAACTACGGGAACGTGGTTGGAGCGGCCCAGATAAGCGTGGAGATCGCCAGCGACCTGCGCGGCTGGGACGCCTTCCTGGACAAGGAGCAGGTGCAGCTGCGGGGCGGCGAGTCCACCAAGATCCAGCTTACCGTGACGGTGCCCGAGCGGGCTCTGGCGGGCCAGCGCCTGGTGCTCCGCACCGTGGCCGAGACCTTCGAGCTGACCCAGAAGGCCCAGATCGAGACGACGGCCTTCGTCAACATCATCCACGAGCTGGAGCCCCAGCTGGAGACGGACAAGGTGATGGTCTATCCGGGCGGAGAGGCCTCTTACCTGGTCGAGGTCTTTAACCAGGGCAACGGCGAGGACCGCATCGACCTCTACGTCGAGGGAGGCCAGCCCGGATGGGTGGTCACCTTCGAGTACCAGGACCTGGAGATCAACAAGATCATCATCAGTCCCCAGCTCTCCAAGACCCTCACCGTGGTCGTGCGCACCCCCTACGAGGCGGAGGCTGGCATCTTCGACACGAAGATAATGCTCCGTGACTCAGGAGGCAACGACTACGAGGTGGAGGTCAGGACCGAGGTCATCCAGATCTACGAGATCGACATGACATGCTCCCAGGTGCACCAGAAGGGGACACCGGGAGGCGTGCTGATCTACCCGATGATGCTGGAGAACCTGGGCAACGGCCACGACATCATCGACCTGGACGTCACATCCATCCCCGACGGGTGGACCTACAACTTCAAGGACGCCGGCGGCGAGGTAGTGGAACAGGTGGAGCTGCAGTACGGCGACAGGATCGACTTCAAGCTGAACGTCTGGGTCTCCGACACCCACATGGAGACGGAGGAGACGCTGACGGTGAAGGCCCAGTCGGTGTTCGACCTGGCGCAGCAGGACCAGATCCAGCTCACCGCGGAGATCCGCATGCCCGACCTGCGCATCCAGTCCGTGGAGTTCAACCCCCAGAACATCAGGGAGAACAAGGTGGTCCAGATCCGAGTCCAGCTGGAGAACATCGGGACCGGTGGCGCCAACGACGTGGTGGTCGAGTTCTACGACAATGGCAAGTTCATCTCGGAGGACTCGATCAGCTACATCACCACCGGCATCTCAGGCAACGCCACCGCGGTGTTCACCTGGCTGCCGAAGGCGGGCAAGCACAACCTGAGGTTCATCGTGGACCCGCCCACCAACAACAAGCCCAACGGCAACGTGCTGGAGAGCGCCGAGGACAACAACGTCCACCTGGTGACGAAGAACGCCTCTGGCGAGGATCAGCTGCCCTGGCCCTCGGCACCGTTCGTGCTGCTGGCCATGCTCGGCGTGGCCCTCCTCGTGAGCACCTTCCGTCGGCGCAGGTAGACGGAAAGAAACGGTGTGGTCGGTCCCCTGAGGGGGAATCCTAACCCTCAGCCCCGGCCATGGCAGGGTTGGAACGGATAAAAAACCATTCCAACACCTTTATAATGCAGTCCAGCGTAATCAGCGCGCCTAGGCTTTTCCCAGCCTGGCACCTCTACCACAGATTGGTGATGAACGATGAGAAAGATTATCGTGCTGGTCCTTATCCTGGCGCTGGTGCTCATGGGCATGCCCAATGTATCGGCGGAGGTCGAGGAGGAGGACCGCCTTACGATGACGCCGGACGGTCTTTACTGGACCGACGACCTGCGTGTCACGACCAACTCGGCCAGCGACATCCTGCCCCAGATCACGGTGGACAAGAACCACGACGCCCACATATTCTGGATGCGAGATGGCTGGTACTACAAGAAGTTCGACCGCTTCGGGAACGCGCTGACCAAGGAGAAGCAGATCAACTCCGTCGGCGTGGGCAACTGGTTCCTCTCCGAGAAGGTGGTGGACATCGACAGCAACCAGGACATCCACTTCATCTGGGTGCCCGGCGGCTACTCTGGCCCCGTCCACTACGTCAAGTACGACAACCAGGGCAACGTGCTGATACCCGAGATGGTCGCGGTGGAGAACCAGCAGACCACACACGTCCCCAACATGGCGGTCAGCTCCGACGACGCGGTGAACATCATCTACGAGGACTACAGGTACCAGTGCGAGGACATCAACTACAACAAGCTCATCGACGGCAAGGTGGTCAAGGACGCCATCTGCATCTCCAACGACGTGGCGTCCCACTGCGAGTTCTGCAACATCGCCACCGACAAGTACAACACCGTGTACGCCAACTTCGGCTCGAACACCGGTTCATGGATCGGGGCCGTGAACTCGGAGGGCGTGCACCCCTGGCCGTCCCAATCATTGCCGATCAGCACCAGCTACAACACCGCCGGGATGGCCTGCACCCCTGACACCTCCGTCCACGTGGCGTGGTTCGAGTCCGGCTCCCTCTACTACCAGAGGCTCAACCAGAGGAACGTGCCCGTGACCGAGCCCATTCTCATCGACCAGGGTAACCTGGGGTCTGGTCAGGTGTGGTCGGACCTGCGCAACCCGGGCATCGCCACCGACTCGGCGAACAACATCGTCATCACCTACACCAAGGACGAGATGGTCTACTACAAGTACATCAAGCACAGGACCTGGAACGACACCCAGCCTGGTGGGTACAAGCTGGTCGACAAGACGGGCTGCCGCAGGCCCCGGGTCGCCATCGATCCCGACGACAACGTCCACATCGTATGGGAGGACACCAGGACCGGGAACAAGGAGATCTACTACAAGTTCGCCTACAACTTCCAGCTGAAGCTGTACGCCGACCCCGTGGCCCTACAGGCCATGTTCTACTTCCACCCCAACGAGACCAAGGTGCTGCCCTTCGAGCTCCAGAACACCGGAGGCATCGCCGACAAGTACGACGTCAACATCAACTCCGACGACATCTCCGAGGGATGGACGGTGGAGCTGAACAACACCTACTGCGAGCTGCAGGGAGAATCCTCTGAGCCCTTCAAGATGACCGTCAGCTCCCCGGTGTTCGCCTCCGAGGGCGACAACACCTACATCAACATAACGGCCAAGTCCAGGGGGAACCCGGAGAAGAACGACGTGATATCGTTCATCTCCTTCATCATCGTCACACACGACGTGTCGCTGACATGCCGCAACCCGGTGTCGACGGTGTACCCCGGCAAGAGCGTGAGCTATAACCTGTTCGTCACGAACATCGGGGACGTGCCCGAGAGGATCAAGATCATCGGCCTCATGGGCGCCCCCGAGGGTTGGGACTACGAGATCACAGGTCCCCACCTGGACGACCAGGGCGTCGTGCACCTGGACCCGAAGAAGGGCACGAACCTGACCGTCCACGTGTTCAGCCCCGAGGACGCCAAGGCGAACGACAACGCCACCGTCACGATCCAGGCCTACGACATGGACAAGCCCGAGGCGTCCGCCAACGTGATACTGCGGACGCTGGTCACGCCCATCTTCTACCTCATCTGGGAGGTGGATATAGCCGAAAAATGGATAGACCCCGGCGGGACCGACCACTTCGAGCTCAAGCTCACGAACTACGGGAACGTGGTTGGAGCGGCCCAGATAAGCGTGGAGATCGCCAGCGACCTGCGTGGCTGGGACGCCTTCCTGGACAAGGAGCAGGTGCAGCTGCGGGGCGGCGAGTCCACCAAGATCCAGCTTACCGTGACGGTGCCCGAGCGGGCTCTGGCGGGCCAGCGCCTGGTGCTCCGCACCGTGGCCGAGACCTTCGAGCTGACCCAGAAGGCCCAGATCGAGACGACGGCCTTCGTCAACATCATCCACGAGCTGGAGCCCCAGCTGGAGACGGACAAGGTGATGGTCTATCCGGGCGGAGAGGCCTCCTACCTGGTGGAGATATTAAACAATGGCAACGGTGAGGACCGCATCGATCTCTACGTCGAGGGCGGAGAGCCCGGATGGGTGGTCTCCTTCGAGTATCAGGACCTGGAGATCAACAAGATCATCATCAGCCCCATGCTCTCCAAGACCCTCACGGTGATCGTCCGAACGCCCTACGAGGCGGAGGCTGGCATCTTCGACACGAAGATCGTGCTCCGTGATTCCGGGGGCAACGACTACGAGGTGGAGGTCAGGACCGAGGTCATCCAGATCTACGAGATCGACCTCAAGTCATCCCAGGTGCACCAGAAGGGGACACCGGGAGGCGTGCTGATCTACCCGATGATGCTGGAGAACCTGGGCAACGGCCACGACATCATCGACCTGAAGCTCACATCCATCCCGGAGGGCTGGACGTACAGCTTCAAGGACCTCAACGGCAACCAGATCGAGCAGGTGGAGGTCGACTACGGTGAGAAGCTGGACTTCAAGCTGAACGTCTGGGTCTCCGACACCCACATGGAGACGGAGGAGACACTAACCCTCCAGGTCCAGTCGGTGTTCGACCTGGCGCAGCAGGACCAGATCCAGCTCACCGCGGAGATCCGCATGCCCGACCTGCGCATCCAGTCAGTGGAGTACAATCCCCAGACGATGCGCGAGAACAAGGTGGTCCAGATCCGCGTCCAGCTGGAGAACATCGGCACCGGTGGGGCCAACGACGTGGTGGTTGAGTTCTACGACAATGGCAAGTTCATAGCGGAGGACTCCATCAGCTACATCACCACCGGCATCTCAGGC
>JABAHP010001423.1_pt1 | contig 29207 bp, 20 predicted proteins | sample 7062081 | NCBI WGS metagenome assembly JABAHP01 (sample SAMN14534357, study PRJNA622989) | marine sediment metagenome | biome: marine biome [ENVO:00000428]; feature: marine pelagic biome [ENVO:01000023]; material: deep marine sediment [ENVO:00002113] | place: India: Gulf of Kutch | collected...
CGCGATGAGCATCGTACAGTTTCACGTAGGCCCGTTAGGGCCGGAGTGAGTAAAGAAAATGCGAACCGCAGGTAGAAATGCGTTAAAGCTTTCACCGTTTCGCCAATTTGTTCCTTTGCCTATTAATTTCCCCCAACTTGTTGAGATGGTTTGACAGTGAGCGCTTTAAGTTCGTAAAGCTCATTCACCCATTTTCTGAACCCGGCAATTCTAAAGCATCGCTCGGACTTTAAAGTAAAGTCAAACCCCCAGATAGAGCTGCGAACTTGATTCATTGGGCTAAAGAAACAGCCTTGAAACGCATGGACGCGATGCAGTGCATTTGTCATGGGATAAAAAAGCTCTCCCTCGTTTAGTCCGGAGACCACAAAACTGCATTCGCTTTCGCTTCCTAAGCCTTCCGAGTTCTTTCCGTAGTCAAAGAACAGCACCCCGTTATCGCTCAACCTGTTGGTTTGGGGCTGTATGGATTCAGGCTCGATGTTGATTCTCCGTTTAAGTCCCCATATTCTTATTAAGAGGGGTATCTGAGCTCGAACAATGATTTTTATTCGTGCGCATCCGTTTCCCTGCAGTTCACACTTGCGCCGGATTTCCACCCCGGTTACCGTCTCTTGAGTCGTCGATCCGAAATAACCAAAATGAGATGGAACACGCTTCTGGTTTGCCGTCCAGTGTAACCGTTTTTTGCCCAATACATTTTCTACTTCGGCAGGATAATTCGAATGCGGAGTTACTGATTGTTCAGTCTCGACTGTTAGCTCAACAGGAAACACATTTTGGTTATCTCTATCTAAACTCGGATAAAAGGCCCACAATACTGATTTCTCTGCAGTTTGTCCGCTTAAAAGATCCTGCGTATCAACCTCGTAGGTACACTCACGCAGGATGAAAAGATGCTCAATATCCTGGACAGTGGAATCGTCGTCTGGTTGCGCAGTAACATAATTAATGTCTAAGATTGTAGAATCTTTAGGGAATAAGACCTGCACATTGCCTTTTTTAGAATCGGCAGAAAGAGAAATAGTGTCAACCAGCTTCTTCCTGCGATGCTCTTTCCAATTAATCCCGGTCAAATATCTAATAAAATCGTAAAACATTATTAGATGAAGTGATTTTCTGTGCTCGAAATCGCCCAGGTAGCAGTCAAGAAAAGACATGCCTACACCAGCAACAATCACTTTTCCGTATCCAATTTGCTTTGCTTTAACTATCGGTATTCCAGCGAACTGAAGGAGTGTAGTGGCGTTTTCCCCCACCACGCCGACCGGCAACTGCATATTAACAGGCCTGGCAAAACTAATAACGTTCTGATTCGGCGTAACCTCAGCCCAATTATGTTCCGATATTTTGTCCAATTCAAACATTAGTCCGAATTCTTTAACGAGTTGATTGCCTGCTTCGGACATCCTGCCGCCGCCATCCTTCCGGTCACAACCTACCACAAGAAGAGAACCACCTTTCTCAACGAATTGGCGCACAGCAGAAAGTTCCGATTTCAAGTAAGGCCGAAAGCCCGGCCAACCTGCCCAATAGTAGTGGCAGATGAGCAAATCAACGGATTTCAGTTTCTCTCTGGTCAGCAGGTCACGCTCATTGACTTGCACTTCAAACCCAACATTTTCAAGTAATTCCTTCGTTATGTATTGTGCGTGGTTGTAGCATCCCCATCCTCTTATATGACCGGCGCTGTGGTTCAGGTCAATCATGACCCTTTTTCCGTTAGCTGCAACAGGTTGCGGATCCTCAATGGCGAAAATCTCCACAGGGTCGATGGTTTCGATATTACCGATATGCTTTCCATGCCTGTCATAGACGGACACAGACCATTGATACCGACCCGGGAGAAGGTCTGCCTTTTCAAGGCGGAGTGAATTTGTTTTCGATTCAAAACTTCTCGCCGGTCGGCTACCGCGAAGGCCTTGTATCTGAACAACATACTTGCTCGCATCCTGGATGAGGGGCCATGCAAGCAAAACAGGAAATCGTCTTTTTACATCCGTCCGGAGCTTCAGTGCAGTACGCGGGCTTCCTCCGCAACCGTATTCCCTGGCTTTCCAAAGTTCTATCGGCTGCGGCACGGTCCTTGCCGCTTCATAGTCACGCACTTGTCGGACAACCACTTGTTTCTCCCTGAGTTGTCTCATACGCTCCTTCCCAGCCTTATTTTGGTCAGATGTTCTAATGTCATTAATTGTTTTTTTATCTACCTGGCTACGTTCGGATCCCTCGATTGTGTTGACATCATATTCCAATTCTTGACGTAGCCGTTCAGCAGCAGCCCTGGCACCGTCCCGCCAACTATGCCATGAGGGATGTTTATCTCCAATGAATTCCGCCAGCTTGTCGTTGACTTCCACAGCTTCCTTCAGCATACCCAGCTTCTCGTAGCATTGACCAATTCCCGATAGGGTATGAATTCGGATATTGTATTGAGCATCCAAGTCAAGTGCCTTCTGATAAAATGGTATTGCCCTTTCGTATTGGCCCTCATCCAGCCAAAGGCGACCTATGTAACAGTAAGCCTTGGATTTGCGCTTCTCCTCTCGGGCTCTATGAACAATTGCCAGATATTGCTCTTCGGCTTTTTCCGGCTTGTCCAGCTTCCTGTATACAACGTCGATCATTATGCGACCGTAGTCATAATCCGGGTTCTGTTGAATGGCTTCAAGCCACACCTTTTCAGCGTCCTGCCATCTCTCAAGTGCCTGATAACAAAAACCCAATTGACTCAACACCTCCACGCTCCTGGGGCCACTTTGATTTTCAGGAAGGGCCGCCAGCTCTTTACAAAGTTGCAGTGCTTTTTCATTTTCGCCAAGGCGGCGATATAAGCCCAGGATTTCCGTTTGCGCCTTGAACACCGCGTCTTTTTCTCCAGGAAACTTATCGACAATCAACCGGTACTCCTCCACGGCCTCCTGCAGGATAGCCGGGTCGCCGCGGGTGGGTCCGTGGATTGCCTGGTAGGCAATTGCTCGCGCCCTCCTCATTTGCAAGTCTACAATCATGTGCGCGGCGCGCTCTGCCAATAGTCTGTAAGTTGAAGCCGCCTCCGTGCGCTTTCCCATTCTGGACCAATAGACATGAGCCTTCTGAGACAAGGCCAGCAGCCCCTGTTCAGTAAATGGATATTTATTGGCAATGTCATCATAAACCTCAACTGCTTTGTGCCACTCGCCTTTTTCCAAGAATTCGCTTGCCTCTCGCTTTCTTCGTGCCGCATATTCATGAGGTCTTATTTGCCCCTGCGGTGCGGGTATGTTTTGTGCCTCGTCCTTCAGTTTCGCTGCCAGAACCTCTCCGCCACCGAGGGTGAAGAGGGTTACGACGCAGATTGAAACCAGTAATCCCATGAGTAACGCCTTCCATACTACTTTCTGCTTCATTGTAATTCTCCCACTTTTTTGCCCACAATCTCTTGCTTTACTCTGACATTTCCCATATAATGTCATAAACGGCATTTCTTTACGCATGGATATTTTTTCTCAGACGCTCCTGTTCAATTCAGGTTCCATAGTAACAAAATGACATCGCAATTTCAACAAATTTCCGAAAAACACGGGACGCCACGCTGTATTATACATAAGAAGAGCCACCTGCCAAATGGTCAATCCCACACAACAAAGGATGATTATTATCCTGACTTTCTTTCCCCAGACCATAGTTTTTCCTACATAACATTTCTATCCATTATTATATACGATCTGAGTATAAATTTATTCAAGAATTAATTTCCGCGTGTACAAAAATGGATTTTGCACTCCCAACAGCTAACGGCTCCGGCAATAAGTGACGGGGCTTTTGGAAAAATCCCTTGCCGTGCAAGGGTCTCACAATCCAGCCGTATAAATGATTAAGGATTATTGATTATTGATTAATTTTTTGAGATTCTTCGTTGCGCTCAGAATGACGGGGAGTGTGGGATGGTGGTTAATGTAGCATTTATACCGTAGGCCATGTANNATGATTGATTATTGTAAAGGAGGCCGGGACAACCGGCGTTTTTTATATATGCTTAAGATTGTTGATGATTGATTATTTGAAGGAACGTTGGGGCCGGAGTGAGTAAGGAAAATGCGAACCGAAGGTAGAAATGCGGAGGAAGAAGGTAGAATTTAGAATTGAGAATGCAGAATTGCCAAGCGCGCTCGCAATTGCGGTTAATGCAGATGACGGCATGAACTCAAGCCCATGTTTGGCGGGTTAGAATGGCGGAGGCACGATTGTCGAGAAGTACCAGACCCGGCCTTGGGTTTTTCCCCAGCCATTTACCGAATCGATAATCCAGTAGTATATAGTACTTTGAGACATTGTGCCGGGCTCGAAAGTCGTTGCAGTCTGATTGAGCAGGAATGGAGGCGGATTGCTCGTGCCAAAGTAGACATCGTAGGAGGCAGCACCGAGCGCGGGCGTCCAGCTTAAATCGGCATTTATGTCGACACCTGCTTCACCATAAACCGGATTCGGATTAGTTGCCTGTTCCGGCAACGGCGGTATCTTCGTTCCTGTCAGCCAGTTTTCGGCAAAACAAGCCATGTCCTCATAATCCACCTTGTTATCGCCCAAAGGCAGCGGGGCAATGTCAACTGAAGGTTCCTGCTGTCCCCAGTATGCAGCCAGTAAGGAAAAATCGTTGAAGTCTACCTTTCCGTCAACGTTTAAGTCAGGTGATGGGAGCGTCTCGACAATGTAACCCCGTATGCGTCGTCCATCGACTATCACAGCCGTATCAGGCACGTCGTTCCAAAAGGGAGTCTGGGCCATATATCCGAAATGTATTCTGTTTTCGTTATTTCCATTATACTCATTCGGCTGCTGGTCATTCCAATTGTTATATAGGAACGGTTCATCAGTGACCCATCGCCAGCCTCCGGCCGGCTCAGGTGAGCCCGGAGGCTGGTAACCACCAATCCATGGGCCGGACGGGCCATCCCAATATATCGGGTCATTAATCAGGCCGTGAACGAAATCATTTTCCGCCTGAGAAGTGATAGTAACAAGATAACCACCCTTTTGATAGGCCAGTTGACTGGCGCTGGTCCAGCTAATTCCGTCAGAAACGGAAAACGCTTCATAGAAATGACCATTGCCGCCTTCAGCAACCGGCCACTTAACAGGGGTTGCTTCAGTGATCGGTGTAAAACCGCCGACAAGAATCGCCGCCAACACGAACGTTTCGTATCTTCTCATTTTACGCCCCCTTTCATACAAGAATATACCGGTTTCGGAGGGAACCTGGTCAGGATAAAAAGGCCTGTATGCCATCCCTCCTTCAATAAGAAAAAGGATATGTGAACCAGAGCGGTTTGTCAAGTAAAAAACTCGTAAAACGTATCAGGTCGCAGTAAAGATCGAATTCGGGCCGGCTTTCTTTGGTGATTGTCCCGGCAAAAAGAGATTATTTTTTATCTTTGAGTGCAGAAGCAATTATGGCAGAGCCAAACACAATTGCCGAGGAAACAAGGTAAAAATGGTATGCCTCGGGATGATCTCCTCCGCCGCCTGCCACCAATCCTAAGACGGAGATAACAATCCCGATGATACCGGCGACTACAGCCGCTTTAATAAGGTCATCGGTTTTCACAGTTTATCGCTCCTTTTCAACAGATAACCAGGTAGTGATTATACTGTCTGAGCGAAATGATAAACAGGGAAAATTCCGGGGTATGGTAAAAAGACGGCCGGGGCCAGCTTCAGGTATTTGCTGATGCCGGCTCCGGCCGCGTGTAGTAACAACGGGCTTTACTTTACTTTTATTTCCTTCATTTCCTTGACTATTTCAAGCAGCTCAATTTCAAAGATGAGTGTGGAATTGGCCGGGATGGTCGGCCTTGCGCGTTCACCGTAAGCCAAGTTGGCGGGTATATACAATTCCCATTTGGCTCCTTCTTTCATAAGCTGGAGGGCTTCGGTCCAGCCCTTGATTACAGCCTTGACACCAAACTCTGCGGGCTTGCCGCGTTTGTACGAACTGTCAAACTCCGTTCCGTCAATAAGCCTGCCACGATAGTGAGTCTTTACCTTATCGGCGGCGGTGGGAGTTTTGCCTGTGCCTTCCTTAATCACTTTGTATTGGAGGCCGCTGGGGAGGACCTTGACGCCCTCTTTCTTTTTATTGGCTTCAAGAAAAACCTTTCCTGCGGCGAGGTTCTTTACGGCATCGGCTTTCTGTTTTTCCTGCTGCTTGGCCCTCATTTTCTGGCTGAAAGCCATCATCGTCTGCTGAATTTCCTGCTCGGTGAGTTCTAACTTGTTTCCAGCCGTAGCATCTTTGAGGCCCTGGACGAACTTTTCAATCTTAATATCTATTCCCTGCCTTTTGAAATTCGTCCCCAACTGGACCCCAATGGCATAGCTGACCTTATCCATTTCGGTCACGAGGGATCCCACCTTTCGCACAATGACTTGCGGTGCAGTAGCCTTTTTTTCCGGATTTGGAGGGGGTACTACCGTCGCTTTTGAGCTTTCTTTGGCTGCGTAAACGGAGACCGCAATCAGGCAGCCCAAAACCAACATCAAAATAAACATTCTCGTTTTCACTTTTTTCTCCTTTTTCGTTTATAATAACCCTATGTGCGGGGTCGACCACCAACCCTACCTAAACACATAAATGTAACGAATGTTTCAGACTACCATAAATAGACAAATATTACAAGGCTTTAAAATAGTTGATTTTAAGGACATGGAGGGCTATTTTGAAATCAATTTTGCAGCTTCTTTAGCAAAATATGTGATTATAATATCGGCACCAGCTCGCTTGATTGAGTATAGCATCTCGAGCATAGCCGTGTCTTTATCCAACAGTCCGGCCTTAGCGGCGGCGTTTAGCATCATATATTCGCCGCTGACGTTGTAAGCGGCTATGGGGCAATCAAAACGCCGGCGTGCACGGCAAATAATATCGAGATATGGCAGTGCGGGCTTTACCATTACGATGTCGGCACCTTCGGCTATATCGAGTGCGATTTCAGCCATTGCCTGGTCGCTTTCCGCCGGGTCCATTTGATAGGATTTGCGGTCGCCGAATGAAGGGGCGGATTCGGCGGCATCCCTGAACGGGCCGTAAAATGCGGAAGCATATTTCGCGGCGTAGGACATGATGGCGATATCCTGGAAATCGTTCTCTTCCAGGGCCTCGCGAATGTATTTTACGCGGCCGTCCATCATGTCAGAAGGGGCGACAATATCGGCGCCAGCCTGCGCGTGTGACAGCGCCATCCTGGCAAGCAGCTCGCATGTTGCATCGTTATCGACTTTACCATCTTTGATGACGCCGCAATGGCCGTGGTCCGTGTACTCGCAAAGACAAACGTCGGTGACAACGAGCAAATCGGGGACGGCTTTTTTGATTTGGCTTATCGAGCGCTGGACTACACCGGCTTCGGCCCATGCCTGTGAGCCTTTTTCGTCCTTTTTGTCCGGCAGGCCGAAAAGGATTACGGCGGGTATGCCAAGAGCAGCGACTTCTGCGGCCTCGGATGCAATCGTATCCGGCGAGAAATGGAAACAATCAGTCATCGATTTGATCGGGGTCCTGATGCCCTGACCTTCGCGGACAAACAACGGATAGACAAAATCATCGACACTTAAGGCGGTCCGGCGCACGAGCCGGCGCATTGCAGGGGTTCTTCTCAACCTTCTCATCCTGATTTTCGGAAAAGCCATGATAAATCACCTGTCTATAAGTTACGTTTTACTTATCCGGTCCTTCTCTATAGCATCGAGTAAACCGTCAATAGTATGTTCGGCAGCCTGGAGGTCAATCTTGACGCCAATCTTTTTTAATTGCTCGGAAGTAACGGGGCCAATGGAGGCCACTCTGACATTAGCTGAGTTTACCAGGTCGGGCCGAATTTGTTCGAAAAAGGCGGTGACCGAAGAAGGACTTGCAAACGTCAGCCAATCGACGGTGGCATCGGAGATTTGCTTTGTCAGCGGGGCAGCATCGGTTTTGGCCGTTACAGCGGTATAAACGGGGACGTTATCAACTTCCGCATCGGCCTGCTGCAAGATGTCGACGAGATCGTTGGAGGCAAGCTGCGAACGCAGGAGCAAAATCTTTTTTCCTTTTAGATTAGTAAAGCCGATTAATTGTTTGCCGAGTTCTTTGCCAGTAAAAACATTGGGGATAAAGTCGGCCTTTATACCGAACCCGGCCAATACGTCTGCGGTTTTAGCGCCGATCGCGGCGATTTTGGCAGAGGCAAAGACGCGGGCGTCTTTGGACAGGTCCTGTATGTAATCGAAGAAGATCCGGACGCCGTTTGCGCTGGTGAAGATTATCCAATCGTATTCGGAGAATCTTGTAAGTGCCTGTAAGAATTCGGTTGTATTGGTCAAAGGCTCGATTTTAATCGTCGGAAACTCCACGGGGTTGCCTGCGCGATTGATAATCTTAGCGGCAAAGTCGGCATTGCCACGATGGTCGCGAGTTGAAACGATGGTTTTACCGAACAAGGGCTGTTTCATAAACCAGTTCAGGCTTGTGTCACCAACCGCGGCTTCACCGATTACTACAATAGCTGGCGGTCCGATGTTTTCCTGCTTACATTTATCGTCAATTCCCTCAACCGTAGATTTTGTTATTCTCTGGTTGGGGAACGTGGCGTTTGCGATTACGGCCGCGGGGGTATCTTTATTCATGCCATTTTGTATGAGCTGATCGGTGATGAATTGGAGGCCGCCCATACCCATATAGAAGACTATGGAGCCGGGGAATCTGGCGAGGACGTTCCAGTCGATGCTGCTTTCCTTCTTACCTTCGGCTTCGTGGCCGGTGATGAAAGCTACCTGCGAGCTGTAGTTTCTGTCGGTGAGCATGACGCCGGAGTACTCTGCGGCGGCGATTGCCGCGGTCACGCCGGGTACTATTTCGAAATCGATACCGGCTTTAACAAGGACCCTTGCCTCCTCGGACCCCCTGCCGAAGATGCAGGGGTCGCCGCCTTTCAGGCGGACGACGGTTTTTCCCTCGTTGGCTTTTTCGACGAGGAGGTTGTTGATTTCATCCTGCGTGAAGGAGCGGCCGGAGATACGCTTGGGGACGTGAAGAATCTCGGCGTCCGGGCTGGCGTAAGTCAGCAACGCCGGGTTGGCGAGCTTGTCGTAAATTATGCAGTCGGCGGTTTTGAGAAGCTCTGCGCCGCGGACAGTTATCAAATCGGCCCGGCCAGGGCCGGCACCGACGAGATATACAAAACCTTGATTTCCTTCAGACATAAAACCAAAAATCCTAAACTCAAATGTTCAAATATAAATGGTGTGCAGTGCACACCCTACCTGACTATTATTGATACCCGAAAACGTATAAACACGGTAAATACGAAATCCGAAATTCAAATGTTCAAAATGGATTCCTGCCTTCGCAGGAATGACAAACCCCCAAATAAATTTGGGGATTAAACAATTTTTGAATAATACCAAATATGCTCTGAAATTGCCAGTTTTTTGTGGATTGGGGTTTTGGGGGAGGGATGTTGGAGTATTGATTGACTATTCAGCGGCCAGTGTTTAGAATGATGGCGACAAGGCAAAACTAACAGGGATTTACATGGACCATTGATCGACTTTGAGAGCGAATATTTTAGATGGAGTATTTGGTAGCGGGAAAAAATGAGGCGATAACATGAAGATACTTGTATTAGTTATTGGTATTGTGTTTTTGGCGGTCATTGCCGTATTAGAGATATGGAAACGATTAGTGCCGGACAGGTCTAAACTTATAAAAAAGATAGAGATCTCGCTTGTGATTCTGGCGTTTTTTGGTGGAACAATAGGTTTGATAAAGGAGGCGGTTTCTCCTTCGGTCGGAGAACAGATAAGCGAAGTTGAAGAAAATATAAGAGAAGCTGTGGTTAAGGTTTTAGAAAAAGGAACAGTGCCTCTTGGGGAACATCAAGTTGTATGTGAGGAAAAAGGGAAACTTGAGGAAAAGTTAACAAGTGCGCTGAGAAGAGTAGCGGAATTGGAAAGCCAAGGGGTGAAAGAGGCTGAGGGTATCATTGAGGAAACGCAAAAGAGCGGGGATGCAAGCCGATTGTTAGAGGTTTTAGTAAAGAACCGGGATGTCCATAAGGATGAGTTGATTGAGAGGAATCAGGAGATTGCGGCAATAGCATATTTGATAGGTGAAATTGATACTGCTAAAGGAGCGGTGGATGAGATACTAAGACTAAAGCCTGACGACCTGTTCGGCCTTAACCAAAAGGGACATATTCATCTACTGAGAGGAGAGTTAGACGAGGCAGAAGATTGTTACAGGAATGTCATGCGGTTAGGCCTTGATGTAAGTGATAAATCAGCGCAGTCCGCAGCTTTGGGAGGTATAGGGAATGTTTACTTGGACCGAGGTGAGTGGGATAAAGCCGAAGAAATGCATCTCAGATCACTGGAGCTTGATAAGAAGCTTGGCTGGCTTGAGGGAATGGCAAATGATTACACTAATCTAGGACATGTTTACCTAAAGCAAGGTGAAGTGGATAAGACCAAAGAGATGTGCTTTAAGTCACTGGAGATTGCAGAACAGCTTGAGTTGCAGGTGATAATAGCAATTAATTATGGCAATTTAGGAACTGTTTACGGGAAGCAAGATGAATTGGATAAGGCCGAAGAGATGTGCCTTAAGTCACTCGAGATTGCAGAACAGCTCGAGTTACAGGTGACAATGGCAAATAATTATAGCAATTTAGGGGGTATTTATGGAGAGCAAGGTGAGTTGTACAAGGCCGAACAGATGTGTTTAAAGTCACTGGAGCTTGATAAGAAGCTTGGCCGGCTTGAGGGAATGGCAAGGGATTACTGCAATTTAGGAACTATTTACAAGAAGGAAGGTGAGTTGGATAAGTCCGAAAAGATATATCGAAAGTCACTGGAGATTGCAGAAAAGCTTGACTCAAAGGAGGGAATGGCAGATGCTTACAGAAGTTTAGGGACTGTGTACTTGAAGCAAGGTGAGTGGGATAAAGTCGAGGAGATGTGTCACAAATCACTTGCGCTTGATAAGAAGCTTAACCAGCTTGAGGGAATGGCAAGGGGTTACAGCAATTTAGCGGCTGTTTACGTGAGCCGAGTTGAGTGGGATAAAGCCGAAGAGATGTATCTTAAGTCACTGGAGATTGCAGAAAAGCTTGAGTTGCAGGAAATAATGGCAAATAATTACGGCGGTTTGGGGATTGCATACGTGAAGCGGGGTGAGTGGGATAGGGCCGAAGAGATGTGCCTTAAGTCACTGGAGATTGCAGAAAAGCTTGGCTCAAAGGAGATAATAGCATACAATTGCGTGAATTTATCAGGATTGGCTGGGACATACGGCAATTCAGGAGTTGCCCACATGAGGCTAGGTGACAATGATAAGGCGAGGCAGAACTTCGAGAAAGCGATTAGGTTGTATGAAAGAATAGGTATGCCGCATATGGTTGAGAAGGTGGAGGAGTTTATAGGAAAACTTGAGGAAAAGTAGAATTTAGAATTGAGAATTTAGAATTATTTTTATGAGTTTTCCAAGTCTTTTAGGATTTTGTCGCCGCCGGAGGAGAGGAGTTCGTTTGCGATGTTTTCGGCGAGGGATTGGGCTTCGGCGACGGGGCCGGAAGTCTGGCGGCGGATGAAATTTGTGCCGTCGACATTGGAAATAAAGGCGGTGATTTCTATTTTGTCTCCGTCAATACTTGCGAAGGCTCCTACTGGTGCGTGACAGCCGCAGTGCATTGTGGTAAGAATCTTTCTTTCGGCGGAAGTGGTCGTTCTATTATTACCATCATCTATGGCGGCGATGAGATTGCACGTGACAGTATCATTGGACCTGGTCTGGATGGCAAGGGCACCCTGAGCGGGGGCGGGAATAAATTGGGAAGGTTCGAAGCAGAAAGAGATTTTATCATTCAGGTCGAGCCTTTGAAGTCCTGCGTGTGCCAGGACTATCGCATCGAACTTTCCCTCTTCGAGGCGTTTTATTCTTGTCAGGACGTTGCCTCGAATATCGGCCGGCCGGAGGTCGGGCCTTATATGTCTTAGCTGGGCGGCGCGCCTGAGGCTCGAAGTACCGACTTTGGCATTTTGGGGGAGGTTGTCGATTGAAGTAACGGAACCGGCGGCCAGGACGCAATCCTGTGGAAATTTTCGCCGGCATACAGCGGCGACGGTCAGGCCGGTGCGGCAGCGGGTGGGCAGGTCCTTGAAACTGTGGACGGCGAAGTCGGCTTCGGAAACCAAGAGGGCATCTTCCAGCTGCGAGGTGAAAAAGCCCGTGTCCTTTAAGGTCCATAAGGCGGTGCGCCTGTCGCGGTCGCCGGTGGTGGTTATCGTTTTGATTTCGATTTCGAGGCCGGGGTGGATTTCCTTTAGCATGGAGCAGACAGTATGCGTTTGAGCAAGCGCCAAGTTTCCACCACGAGTCGCACAGATAAGAGTTTTCATAGTCAGCTTCGCCGGTTACCTGAGAGGAACATTTTGTTTATCAGTTCAAGCAGCCTAAGTTTATTATTGAGCGTGCATTTTTGCCGGTTTTATCGCAAAAATTTCGCGATTGAGGCAAATTGTAAGCAAAGCAATGAAAAATATCAAGCGCAAAGACACAATACAGAGAATTGAGAGGGGCTATTGGTACAACAATGGGATCCCAGTGCGAGTGAAAATGCTTGTAAATAATCTTCTTTTTGTCATAATTATTGTTTTAATCAGCCGTCGCGACAGGGGCGGCTAAACAAGCCCAAAAAGAAAAGGAAAGGGAAAAGTCCTATGAGAGCTTATATGCTTATCACGGCAGGCTTGCTGCCGGCCCTTATCGCAGGATCCGCATCAGGTGAAAGAATAGTTAAATGTTCGAAGGATAGCGAAGGGATAACGATTAACAACGGGATTTTGTCGGCCTGTTATAATTTGAAGGAGGGGACGTTTACTGTAAGCCGGGGTGAGACACAATTTATAGAAAAAGGGGACTTTCCGGAAGCGGCCGGGGCAAATGCGGGGACTGCGGGTGTTGCGAGAATCAAGGATAATCTCGGCGTGGGTAAAGCTATTTGCGTCAAGCACCCATCAGGATATGTTTACAGCCTTATGCTTTACGAGGGTGTGCCATTTGTATTCATCAAGGTACGAATGCAAAATTCAACTGATGAGACATTAGTTATCAACAAGATTTCGCCTGTAAGGGCGGCGGTCAATATCGGCAAGGCGTTGAAGGAGCTTCGAATATTAGGCTGTGACGGGCTGACGGGTGCGGACAAGAAGCGCACGAGCTATATGTTTCTTGCGATGGCCGAGCCGGAGACGCGTACTGGTATTGTCGCGGGCTGGCTTACTCACGGGCGGGGAAGCGGAGTCGTTTTATCAGAACCAAAGGAAGATTCTGTGCTTATCGAGGGGCGGAGTGAATACGGCAATCTGCTTATAGAGCCGGGTAAAAGTGTCGAGGGTGAAACGTTTGCCGTGGGATACTTCGATGATTCCCTTTTGGGGCTGGAAGCATACGCCGATGCTATCGCCAAAACTTATAAAATCGAACTGCCTGAAATTCCATCCGGCTACTGTACGTGGTACTCCAAACCGCACGGCGGGGCATCGGACGAAAAGCATATGGGTGAACTCGCGGACTTCTGCGGCAAAGAGCTGCGAAAATACGGCTTCGAGGTGCTGCAAATCGATGATAAGTGGCAGGTCAGCAGGAGGGACTATACGAACTACAATCCCAAGGGGCCCTACCCAAACGGTATGAAGCCGACCGCGGAAAAGATAACAGGAGCCGGTCTGACGGCGGGGATATGGTTTACGCCGTTCGGGTGGGATTACAAGCGGCCCGTCTTTAAAGACCATCAGGATTGGTTTGTCCATAAAGAGGACGGGTCGATTTACTCGGTGCGCTGGGGGGGAGACTGCCTGGATATGACGCATCCCGAAGCCAGGGCCTTTCTGGACTCGGTGATCCGGCGGATAACGCGCGAGTGGGGATACAAGTATATAAAGATTGACGGGCTCTGGGCGGGGATGGCAGTGAAGATATTGTATCCGAATCCTGATTACAGGGACGACAATCTCGGGGACGCGGTTTTTTACAATCGGGCCAAGACGAACGTCGAGGCGTATCGCGACGGGCTTAAGCTCGTTCGCGAAGCATCAGGCGATGATGTTTATATTCTCGGCTGCAATATCGCGCAGAATATGCGGACATTAGGTGGCTCCGTCGGACTGGTGGACGCAATGCGCGTCGGGAGCGATATCGGAGCAAGATGGGGTGGAATCCTAAGAGGCGCAACGATGGGGACCCGGCTGTACTTTCTACACAACCGGGTATGGCACAATGACCCGGACTGCCTGATGCTTCGCGATCCATTGACGGTCGACCAGGCCCGCGCGTGGGGTTCGTGGATTGCGATAAGCGGACAACTGAACATCGCCAGCGAATGGCTGCCGGGCCTGCCGGCGGACAAGCTCGACGTGGTCAAGCGTTCGATGCCGAACCACGGTTTATGCGGTCGGCCTTTGGATTTGTTCGAAAACGATCCGGCGCGAGTGTGGCATCTTACGGTGGGTACTGGCGAGCAGAGAAAAGATGTCATCGGTATGTTCAACTGGGATAACAAACAATCCAAGTCGGTGATTGTCGAGTTAGACAAGCTTGATCTTCCCGGCCATGGTAAGAGACATTTTATCGGTTTTGATTACTGGGCCAACAATTTTGTTAGAACCTCCATCAGCAATATGAAAGTAGAATTACGGCCAAGTTCATGTAAAATCATCTCCATCCGTAAGTGGCATGACCGACCTGTGATTGTCAGCACATCACGACATATTACACAAGGGATTGTGGACGTGATGGAGGAAGAATGGAACGAACAAACAATGATACTTTCTGGAAAATCGAAAGTTGTCGGAGAAGATCCTTATGAAATTCGCATCTGTGCGCCGACGAGGGAATGGCAGGCGGTGCGGGTGAAGGTATCGGAGGGTGACCGCAGAGCGAAAGTGACAGCCGCTATAAAACAGAAGGTTTTGGGAGTTCGCGTTACAATAAAGAGTCCTGAGAATCGAGAGGTCAGTTGGGAGGTTGCGTTCGAAAAACAGCAATTATGATAGTATATCCGTTATATTGATGATGAGTGAGGTTTGATTGATTATGGAACATATGAATCGAAGAGAGTTTATCAAAACAAGTATAGGGGCTGGATTATCGAGCAGCACGGTATTCGGGCAAACGAGAGGACACGGGGACAAGCGAAAATCGAAGCGGCCTAATATTCTGTGGATTATGATGGATGACGGGCGGGCGGATGCGGTCGGATGCTATGGAAAAGCATGGGCGAAAACACCGAACATGGACCGCATAGCAAGCCAAGGCGTTCGGTTTGAGACCGCGATTGTGCAGAATCCTGTTTGCGTGCCGTCGAGAAAGTCCATGAAATCGGGACATTACGCTCACACATTCGGTAAAACAGCTATGGGCAAGCCGGCGAGTGTGCCCCCCGCCTATATGAAAAAAGCCGAGCCCAACGTCGCCAATCTGCTGAATCGCTGGAAAGAGGTCGGGATCAATCCCGTCAATGTGGGGAAGCGTCACGCATATCAAAGAGACTGGATAAACAAAGGCGACAGAGGGGCGTTGATAGATTTCTTCGGCAATCCGAGAGGGGGTGAGGGCAAAGAGAAATTCGAGAAGAGCAAAAGCAAGTACGAGCCGGTGAATATCAAGACACACCGATGGATGATAGGAGGGATTGTGCCATATGCGCCGGAAGATACGCAGACATGGCGATTAGGTGACCTTGCGGTGGAGACTTTAAAGGAACTGGCGGCAAAGGAGGAGCCGTTTTTTCTGCGTGTTTCGTTTCATGCACCCCATGTGCCCTGCCGGGTGCCTCGTGAGTATTTTATAGATCCCGGGACAATCGCCCTGCCGCTGCCGAGTAAAGAGGAATTGAAAAGCAAGCCTCGCTTTGAGCGTGAGAACCTACATATTTACGCCGGGGGACTGGATTTGACGAAAGAGCAGATTGGTATTTGCCGGGGGACATACTACGGGATGGTTTCGCTGGTGGACGCACAGGTTGGCAGGTTAGTGGAGTGTCTTAAAAAGGCCGGCTTGATGAACAATACTATTATCGCCATCAACTCGGACCAGGGATTTCAATTGGGCGAGCACGGGCTTTGGAAGAAGCGGGTATTTTACGAACAAAATGTATGCGTGCCTTTTATTATGAGCTGTCCCGGACTTCTGCCATCGGGTAAGGTGGTCGATGAGCCTGTTGAGACGATAGATTTTCTGCCGACGTTGATGGAGCTGAGCGGGATAGACGTGCCGAATTCGATTCGCGGGCGGAGCCTTACGCCACTAATACGAGGCGAGGTCAAGGAATGGAGGCCAGCCTGCTTTTCCGAGATTGACCACAGCTATTCCATGTATGAAGAACTTCGTGGAGGTACCGGCCGGCGTGTGATGGTGCGAACGAAGGAATGGAAACTGATATACTTTATGGATGAACGCGTCAAAGATAAGGATGGGGCCCTTTATAATTTGAAAAAGGACAAGGACGAAAAAGAGAATCTTTACAATAAACCACAGTATAAAGATATAATAAGGGAGCTTGAAAAACTGGCGGAAAAATGGGACAAGGGAAAATAACCGCAGAGAACACTTAATTGTTAAAGGAGGTCAAGCAATGATGTCGCAAAAAGATAAGATTTCGTTACTATTTGTTAGTGTTGCGTTTTTCTGTTTATGCTCTTGCGGGCAAGCAGAGGCGTTGACGATTGCAGAAGACGGCTTAGCCAAGGCGGTCATAGTGATTGCGCCGGACAGTTCCGAGCCGGAGAAACATGCAGCGACGGAATTAGCTGAATTTCTGAAACAGATAACCGGAGCCAAGTTTGAAATTGCGTATGGGGTCGTTCCAGGTAAGTCGAGGATTTTCGTGGGTCCGACAGGCACTATGCCGGCTAATCCTGAATTTTCCACTAAGGGTCTTGGCAGTGATGGGATAATCATCCGCACGTTAGGAAAAGATTTGGTACTTGTCGGGGGGCATCCTCGCGGGACGCTATATGCGGTTTATACATTCCTCGAAGACCATGTCGGGTGCCGGTGGTGGTCGTCAAAAGTCAGCGAGATTCCTAAAAAGCCGACGCTTGAAGTGGGCAAACTCAATGTCCGCTATGTTCCGCCGCTGGAATACCGGGAGTCGTTCTGGTTCGACGCGTTCGACGGGGACTGGGCGGTGCGGAACAAGTGTAACGGCCACGCTGCACGGCTGGACGCCAAACGCGGCGGCAAGCATAGTTATCAAGGATTTGTGCATACTTTCTTTCCTCTGATACCGCCACAAACATACTTCAAGGACCATCCCGAATGGTTCAGCGAGATCGACGGCAAGCGCAAACATGAACGGGCCCAATTGTGTCTGACCAATGAGAAGATGCGGAAGGAACTGGTCAAGAACCTTAAAGCACGGCTGCGGAGGAATCCGGCGGCGACGATTGCGTCTGTTTCACAGAACGACTGGCACGGATATTGTCGATGCAGCAAATGTGCGTCCATCGATAAGGAAGAAGGGAGTCCTTCCGGGTCTCTGCTGCATTTTGTGAACGCGGTGGCGGCTGATATCGAGGAGGAATTTCCCAACGTGGCTATCAGCACGCTTGCGTATCAATATACGCGGAAGCCGCCAAAGAAAGTTAAGCCACGACATAACGTTATCGTGCGGCTGTGCAGTATCGAGTGTTCGTTCAGTAAGCCCCTGAGCGACGAGCGAAACAAGAAATTCAGGGATGATATCGTTGGCTGGTCGAAGATTTGCAACCGGCTTTATATCTGGGATTACACGACAAATTTCAGACATTACGTGATGCCGCACCCGAACCAGCGTGTGCTGGGACCGAACGTTAAGTTCTTCGTGGACCACAATGTAAAGGGATTATTCGAGCAGGGAGCATATCAATCTTATGGCTCTGAGATGGCGGAACTGCGTGCGTGGGTGCTGGCAAAGCTGCTCTGGAACCCGAAGCTGGATGGAGGAAAGCTGATTGATGAGTTTATCGAAGGTTATTATGGGTCGGCCGGGCCGCATATCAAGGCATATCTTAAAGTAACGCATGATGCGGTCGAAGCGAGCGGGGAGCATCTGGGCTGCTTTTCGCCTCATACGGCGAAATTTCTTTCACTTGAGACGCTTAGCAAAGGATGGGGACATTTGAAGGCCGCCGAAGAAGCGGTAAAGGATAATCCTGCGCTTCATTTTCGTGTCCAGGTTGCACAACTTCCCGTGATGTACGTTTTTATGATGCGGTGGGACGAGCTGCGGGAAAAGGCTCAAGCGACAAACGCTGATTGGCTGATGAATGATACAATTAAAGAGACCTACGAGCGGTTTTTGGAAGTTGCCAAGAGAAAGAACATAACCTATCTTCGTGAAGGACGTACAGGCTTCGGTGTGCTGGAAGAGGCGCTGAAGCGGACCAAGAAGTGAGCAGGCCAGTGAGTCGCAACGAAAAACAGCGAACAAGGTGAATTGATAAAGTTAATCGGAGTATCAAAATTAGGCCCGCCTTCACGGATTCCTCCAAATCCTCAACAAATCTAAATGACGAATATAGAAAAGCCACAGGCAGACTCCGGACAGAGTGTTCCATGGGTACATTACGTTTCTATCCTGAGGCTTTAACCTAAGCCACCGTTGCGGATGACAGTAAAAGCCCCCTTCAGGCTTCAAACCACAGCTTCAGGTACTAAATGGAACTCTCTTTAGGCAACTTCCAACCACCGTGAAACCAAGCTGAAAGACCACATACCAGACCTTCAAGCTCAGAACCTCACGCGGCAAACGCACCTTTAGAATATTGATCGCCTTAGTTAGTCAATCTCAATCCCGACTTTATTCGAGCACCTACCTTGAAGGAAGTGAACTTTCCTTCTTTAGGCGCTATTTCGACAGTTGAAATCTCGGGATCATATGGCACCAATATCTCCACTGTTCCCTTTTGGAGGCGCGCTACAGCACCTTTCCTGCCCTTATCAACGTCACAACTTCGTGCTACTACCGGGTCAGAAATCGCATAACGGCCTATCTGTTTGCCCCCGGCATCCCTGTAGACCACAACTACGTCTCCAGTAGTTGGTGAACGATAGGGCATTCGAGCAGGTCTAACCTGGGCAGGCCGGTCTGAGAGCACCAACCGCCCGTCTTTGACTTCGAAGAAAATTGCCAGATGTTTGCGATCAGCCTGCCTGAAGTAGGCCGGATCGAAAGGCGGTGTATTCTTCTCGACCTTTTTGCGATTTGATGCAAATTTCTGATCCCTCATTACCGTAGCACATCCACTCGAAACGACCAACACTGTCACTATGACAAGCAAAAAGGTAGTATACTTTGTCACTCTCATGTTCCTAATCCTCCGTCTTTATGGATTGATCGCATTATCGATGATCGCGTATACAACCCGGTCATCACAAGGTTCATCATAATTTGTCGGAACCAAGCCGCTATTGTTCATTTGGCAGCCACTATTGCAGATCTTATACCATCCTGATGTACCCATTTGCACGGCATCAGCAGTCGTTTTGTGGCGAGAGGGCGCATCAGCCTGAGCACCTGCAAGTGTGCTCCAATTGTTGGGAAACTCGCTTGCCTGCCAATGAGCACCGCTAGGATACTCGTCCGCCAGCCCAAACATGGCATGTCCAGCTTCATGCATCATGGTTCCACGGTTCTGCTGTTCGGTTGAAAAGAGTCCCCCAGAAGCGTAATCCCGCAGGTTGTTCTGGTGCATCAGTACCTTTACTTCTGCAAAGCTCAGGTTCGCCCAGTTGGCCGGAACCTGGTGCAAGCCGTCGATAGCTATGCGGTCATAGTCTGTAGCCACTCCTGTGTCAGGATTAATGTAGAAATTAAATTGACGACACCAATCCTCTACACTCGGCTCATCTAAAACAGCATCCTCTATCATTCCTTTGCAGTGCCCTCGAAATGTCGTCATGTTGGTGATATCGGCATCGGGAATAAAAACAACGTCGAAGACGTGATCTACATCTCCCTGGATAAAAATCGGTACCGGCTGGTCAGGGACAGGATATGGCCTTATGGCAAATGTCACGTCATGAGATCGTGTCCGACCTGCGCCGTTTGTCACTTCGAACCGGTAGCGAACCAGCTTGTTAGCAGAGTACCCCCCCGTCTTTGTGTAAGAGCGCGTGGTCGAGGATGGAGAGCCTATCAGATTCCACTGTGTAAGAAATGTCTCCGTTCCTGTAGTTACGGTGCCCGCCGCATTAATCGATGAGACCAATTCATACAGTTCGACCCTATCTATCCCTTCACTCGAGCTGGCTTCTATTGAGAACGTAATGTTCTCACCACTAGCTGGATAGATTGGATCATGCATCGGGAACGTTGTGGCAACGCAGCCAGTATGGACGACCAACATCACACAAAGGATACATCCCAAGATGAACTTTCGCACCAAACACTTTCTTACTTTGTAAATTATTGGAAAAAAGCGGTACTTCATAAACAACCCCCTTTCTTGCCCATAAAGGACATCTAATAATATGATTTTAACTCATTACTATTGTCATAAAGTATTGGGCTGTTCCAAGAACATGTCAAGTAAAAATTTAACTTTTGTTAAAGCAGGCTTACCAAAGGCTGTTGGTTTAGGCAGTTTTTTACTATGACCAACTGTTAAACTGGGGAACGCCTGGGATGCTTCAACAGACCAAGAAATGAACTCTGTAAGGCGGCAGCAAGTATAAAAAGTCGTGATATTGAAGATTTATGCTTTCAGGGCATTGTGATGTGCCTCAGGTGATGGTAAAAGCTTGAGGAGGCCCAATTAATTAGTTGGGCAGATTCCTCCGATGCACTACTGTTCAGGCAGAATGAGGGAGGATTTAAAATTTTTTAATACCCAGTTATTTTTCTGCGCACATTTCGGGGGCTGGAATACACTATATAATAGACACTGATATCAGTGAATTCTTTGAATAAGCGGCTTATTCGTGAATTTGAATTCAGAAACACAATTGGTTGAGGCCGCCCAAAACGGCAATCTGGAAAGCTTCGGCGTCCTCTACGAGCGGTATCACAGCGCAATGATTGCGCTTGCCTATTCGGTGCTTGGTAACAGGGACCTTGCCGACGACGCCGCACAGGAGACGTTTGCGGTAGCCTGCCAAAAAATTGGCACGCTGAGGCGCAGTGACAAATTCGCCTTTTGGCTGGCAGGTATCTGCAGAAATACTGCCAGAAACGTTCTGCGATCAAAAGGCAAGGATGCGGCTCTGACTGCTCAAAGTCGTGTTGAAGATATTGAGATGGGAGCAGAACGCCGGGATGTGATTCGGCAGGCAGTCTGGAATCTGAGTTCGGCCGAGAGGGAACTGATAGTACTTCGTTACTATAATGGATTTTCCCAGGCACAAATCTCGAATGTTATGGATATTTCACCTCAGGCAGTGAACGGCAGATTAGTGAGGGCAAAGCGAAAGATTGCACAGTATTTGAAACGTAACGGTTTCACAGGGGTGAATTATGGAACAGACATTTGACAATAACTTGCTTGATGAAGCACTTACAGAGGCGATTGGTTCGGAAGAACAGAAGCCGGACTTTGAGAAATGGAAACAACAACACCCGGAAGCCGTTGAGATGTTGATTTCGCGGATTGATGGGAGATCATCAGCACCTACACTCCCGCTCTATATAGGGAGAAAAATCATGAAGAGTCCAATTACAAAATTAGCTGTGGCTGCGGCTATAATTATCGCGGTGCTTATTTGTATCAATCAGTTTTACGGCGACCACAGCAACGTGTTTGCACAGGTTTTGGAGCAGATTGAGAAAGCCGAAACCATAACGTGGAAGGTAACCTATTACCTCCAAGTCACCAGCAAGGATGGAAAAAGGACTTGGATTGAGACCGAGACACGACATCAGGCCTACAAGGCACCGGGTTTGTACCGGGATGTACACTCTGATGAAAATGGACAAATCACTTACTGGACAATCACAGACGCCATAAACATGAAAGAACTGAGTGTAGATCCAGAAGAAAAGAGAGCGACTGTTCGTGAACTCGCGTTTGCACGGAGTCCAAGTGGACCATTCAATTGGCAAAAGGAGGAGATGCAAAAACGCAGCCTGGAATGGGTGGGAACGGCAGAGACAGAAACCGGAGAAGCGAACATTTTTCGAGCATCATTCAGGGATAAGACGAGCAACGAAGACTGGAGCTATGACTTCTGGATAGATGTGAAAACCAAACAACTGGTCGCTGTCCAGGTTCCCGGAACTGACATTTATGATCCCGAGAAAGATCCTGCGCGCATGAATCCTCCACATAAGGACTGGTATTACAAACGACCGATATGTCATATTCAGCATGATATCATTTACAACGCGGTACTCGATGAATCGCTTTTCAGTCTCAAACCACCCGAGGGCTACACCGTCAAGGTCGAAGGCCGTCCCCATGTGACGGAAAAGGAGATGGTTGACTATCTCGGCATCCTAGCCGATTTCAATAACAAGACATTTCCCGATCAGCTATTCCCTTTCATATTTACAAGCGACAGGATAAACAAGGTTTGGGATAAGGCGAAGGAAGAACGAACCGCAGCCGAACAAAAGTACATCGAAACTATGGACCACTATATGATGGCCGGTCTAAATAAGATGCCGACCGGTCACTTCATCGATGACCACACGGAAGAAAAAAGCTTTCGGTATATAGGTAAAGGAGTCAAACTCGGTGACAAGGAGCGCATTGTCTGTTGGTACAAGTTCAAAGGTTCGAACAGTTACCGAGTAGTTTATGGTGATTTAAGCATCAGTAACGTTGCTCCGGAAGATTTGCCGCTGCCGGTGGAACCGTGAAGGAACCGGGCAAAACTGAAAGAATTGGGCACAACAGTCGGGTAATGGGGCATTCTCGCTGATGGGCCATGAAAAAGTGACATAGTAGGTACCTCCTTAACGGAGGGCTTAAATAAGCCGGGCCTATTTGGCCCGGCTTTTTTATGCGCTTATGTTGGTGTACGAACTAAATCTGGCAAAAAAATATATTTTGTTTAGACTAAAATCGCAGGATCAGACGTTTCAAGATGTGACAATCGATTGTTGTAAGATTTGGCGAACAACGCTTTGATGTTAGAAGATAAGCTGCTTATATACAGATTCAACCGCGGTGACGGTGATGCCCTTCGGCGTATCTATGAAAAGTATAGAAATGATTTGCTCAAGGTAGCTACCGCCCTCCTGAATGACAGAAGTGGTGTTGAGGATGTCCTGCATGACGTTTTTGTAACATTTGCGGAAGGTGTGGGAACTTTTCAGTTGAGAGGGAGCCTTAAGGGCTATTTGTCAATCTGTATTGCAAACCGTGCGCGTGATAAGAACCGGGCAACACAGCGACAGGGCACTGTCGGAATGGATAATACAGGGCCAATTCGTTCAGACATAAGCGGGCCGGCGCGGTTGGCCGAGCGCAGTGAATTAGCAGAGCAATTGGAGCATGCAATGGCCCAGCTTCCCAGTGAGCAGCGGGAGATAATAATTCTTCGCCTTCAAAGCAAGGTGCGGTTCAGGCAAATCGCCAAATCGAAAGGTGTTTCGGCCAATACGATTCGAAGCCGATACCGGTATGGATTGAATAAGCTGCGTTCTATTTTAGATGGTGAGTTAAGAAAATGAGATATCCAAGAAATATAGAGAGTTCAATTAAGAAGTCATATCTCGGAAATATTGAGACCTCGGCGGACGCCGAGATGGACGGAAGAATTCTCAGTGATGCTTTGACCGCGATGGAAGAATCAAAAAAAGAGAATCCGGGTTTAGCCGGGACAAATATAAAGAGAATCATTATGAAAAGTCCAATTAGAAAAACAGCCGCTGCAGCGGTGATAATTATAGCGGTACTATTTGGACTAAAATTTATCGGCGGGCCGGATGTGGCCAATACGGCCTGGGCCGAGGTGAGAAACCGCTTTGCTCAGATTGATTATGTACATATGTATATAGTCAAGAGCAGGGGCGACGATTTATTCGGACATGGTGAGGCCTGGCACGCACACGGTAAAACAATAGTTCATGGAAACGACGGCAGCATTACTTATGATGACGGCCGGATGGTCAAATATTTCGATAAGCGTGGCATGCTGACTGTCAGGAGACCATCCATCTTCGTCGATGGGCAGTCATTTCTTGAATACCTCAGCGGTGGATTTTTGTCGGACGAGAACTGGCAGCTCAAAGAACAGATTCCCACCAGAGTTAGCGATGATTTTCTGATATACACATTTGACCCCCCGCCAGGGAGCGACTGGCTTGATACGACATCCATTACAGTGGGCAGAAACTCATTGTTGCCCATTCAGGTAAAGATATACGTTGATGATGAGGATTACGATCTTTTTATATTCGATTACGAAGCTCCTGAGAAACCGCCTGAATTCTTCGTTCCTCCAACGGTCGGCTCGGCAAATTGTGAAGGCAAAGTTGTGCTCGACGGTGAAGAGGTGGTTTTAAATATTTCGGGAGCACCGGGGCTCAAAGAGGCGGTCGTACGTCTATATGACAAGTATGACGGACCTGCCGAGGAGTTTCCATCGGACTATATCAGCGTTGAACGTCATTCGCCGGACTTCTGTAAATCGGTGTCTGAGAAAGCACGCAAACAATATGAAAAGAAAGGCGGACCGGTATACAGGCTGGAAGTTTCTTTTGTAACGGATGAAGGATACCACAGCACAACTCTTGATTTCCTGGCAGTGTGGTTGAATGAAGCGAATCAATGTGGCGTAGGCGCTTTGGGAGGAGGTCTTGATGACTGGCCCGACGGCAAGTATCGCAACATCAGATTCTCACCCTCGCTGAGTCCTACAGACAGAGAGGACACTTATATCGTTGAGATACGCTGTCGGATCGAACCGAAGGCTGATTGACCTTCGGCCGAATTAGAATTCGAGAACCTCAAATCCAGAGACTTTGTCAGCCATCTTTTGAAAGGAAATACTATTATGAAAAGACTGAAAATCACAACAATCGTTCTTTTGGCCTTTTGTTCATCTACTTTGGTCGAAGCTAAAGCCGGTGCCGAGGTTAAAAGCGACCTTGAAGTTTTGGACATCAAGCTGGAGCCTATCCGTAAAGGCAAAAATGTGGTTCGCATAAAGGTCCAAAATAATTCTGATGAGGACCAGGACCTTTCCATTGATATACGAACGGAATCATCTACCGGAAACTGGCAAACTCAATTTCCACATATCATAAAGGGGAGCGAAACAAAATGGGTTCGCCAGGCCTACAAAATCAACGGCATCATCGTGGCAAGAACCCGGATTCGATTGCGTTTTTATATGGTCGGTTCCACAATAAGCTCCGGTGGACAGGGGACAAATAAATATTTCAAAGAAGCAGTATACTTTGCCGGCGACTTACAGCACGCTGAGCCTGATGATAGTAAACCTGAGCCTGCCTCAGAAGACCAAAGGCGGACTATTGCCGAGGTTCTGCGGCAATTTCAGAAATGCGTTAGGAACAACGATTACGAAGGGGCCTGGCAGTTCTTCTCTCAGGATTTTAAAGAAGCTGAGTTGTTTGGCAGACTCAGCACCTTCCAGAGAGCCATGGAAACGCCCTATTTCCTGTTCCCCCTGAGCAGAGCGGAAGTGCTGGCCCTAGAGCCGAAATCCGCCGGCAGGAAGAAAGGCACTCTCGGTCTCACGACGGCCCTGAAAGACGAACACTGGATGGTCAATTTCGTCAAAGTTGCCGACAATTGGTGCATCGATACCTTGGAACGCATCGACGCGGCACCGCGAGAACAGATTCCGTTCGATCCAGATTCTCAGGAACAAGCCGTACGAAAGGCCTTTGGGCAATGGCAAGATTCAATAAGAGATGGAAAGTATAAGACCGCCTGGGAACTCTTTGCAAGCGGTTTGCGGCGGTCACGACAGTATGAGAATGACTTTCAAAGATTCGCCCAAAAAATGGGTTCCAATGGGAGTATGATGAGGGCAATATCTCTGAATTTACGTTCTGAATCCGTTACAAACATTAGAATTGGTAAGTTTGCCACCTTGAATACAACTCACTCCAGCCGGTCATTTAGGATAGATTTTGTTATGGAAGACGGTCAGTGGAAGATCTGTAACATTAGGATGGTGCGTGATGGCAATGGAGGTGACTGGCAAGCACGTCTTCTGCCGAGGATGCGAAAGCGCGTTACAAAACACTTCGATATTTTTTGCTTTAAAGGCTCCACGGCAGAAAAGGAAATAGATAAGATCGCCGAAGAGAGGGAACGGGGATTTCGTGAAATATGTCAGTTTTTGGGGAAGGATTCCGACGTTCGAATTCGCATGATCCTTTTTGAGGATGGCGCGACGAAGTACTCTGAGACCGGTCATCAGGGCGCCGGCTGGGCATTTGGAAATACAGTTGTCGAGGTATATAATGAGAAACAGAAACTCGATCCCTATCACGAGACGACTCACGTCCTGATGCGACCGTATGGTTCGCCGCCAGCCTTATTCAACGAGGGTCTGGCCGTCTATATGTCGGAACGATTAGGGGCACCCGCCTTAGTTTCCATGGGTGGTGGAGAGTCTTCGATTTACGAGCGTGTTGGGAAGCTGAACGGCAAAGGCGAGTGGATTGAACTTGAAGAACTTATGACTTATACCGAGATCGGTTCAGGAAAAACCAATCCGCCCGTCGCTTATCCCGAGGCCGCCTCTTTTGTCAAGTTCCTTGTGGAGACATACGGCAAAGACAAGTTCCTAAAAACATATAGAACGCTGAGAAATTCCAACGATAAAGCTACGCAAGAGCAAAATGTCAAGGCTCTTGAAACAATCTACGGCAAGTCACTGGATGATTTGAAAACCGAATGGAAAAGGACTTTTCCAAGGTCAAAGTAAGGGACTTTATTTAGACATAAGATGTGCTCACGTATATTGATATTAAGTATAATCCTTTCAATTGCATCACCAGAAGAATTTGCTGATATGATGGATCTCAGCGAGGAGAATATCAAGCAAGCGGGAGGCCGGGTGTACCACAACCCACCAAAAGCACATTATACAATTGAATGTTCCGTTGACCCAAATAAAGGAGTTTTGGAAGGGACAGAGAATATTCATTTTGAGAATACAACGAACTCTCTGCTTCGTGAACTGCGAATAAAACAGACCTCATCCGGAAACATGGAGGTCCGTTGCAGAGGAGAAACCGTTAGAATTTTGTCGGAAACCAAGGAGGGGTCAGGTAGTTGTGTCACGGTCGTCGAGCTTCCAGAGCCAATTCATCCGGGAGGTGATGTCGAACTTCAGATCCAGTTTGGAATATCGTCAAGTGAATATGCAGGTACCGAAAAACTTACATTAACAAACTGGTATCCTCGTTTATGGTGGGGCGTTGAAACGCACGATGAATTCGATGTCAAAGTTAAAACGCCACCCGGATATGGGATGGTCACGAGCGGTGCTGTTGACAGTAAATCGGGTTATTATCATGCAGACAATGTACGTACTTTCGGTCTATTTCTCGGCAGGAATCACAAGGTCGCAAAGTCGATGACAAAAGACGTGCTTGTGCAGGTGATATTCACACCCAAAGGAAAAGGGTGTGCTGATTTGCTCTTAGAGACGGCAGTGGACGTAATTAACTTCTATTTTGAGCGTTTCGGCTTCTATCCTCATTCTGTTTTATCAATTATACCAGGCATGAATCGGCCGGCGGGCGGCTATCCTGTGGCAACAAGTATTGTCGCAGTGCATGGAATGGAACAATTTGATTTTAAGCCAAAACTTCACTGGCAGTGGATCACGGCCCACGAAATCGGCCATGAATACTGGGGTGAGCACGTATTGAGTGAGGAGCCGGATGATGCGTTCAATTGGCTGATGATAGGTTTGGGAATTTATGCCGACAGGGAATATGCTCGCGCACGAGGGCTGGGCCTGAACAAACATCGAGAGATGATGAATCGTTATATTAAGGGTGTGCAAAGCGGCTTTGACACCACGATAGCCCTTTCACCGGAACAGCGCTCCAAGATTATATTTGACTTCAACAATATTGTTAAACACGGTAAAAGTTTCAGTGTCATAAGCGCGCTGGATTGTGTTTTGGGAAAGAAGGTCTTTGGAAGAATCTATCAAAACTGTTTGAAAGACTTTGGCGGCCGAAGATTAGGGATTAATGAGTTCAAGGCGGTATGCGAAAAAGAGGCGGGGCAGGATTTGGGATGGTTCTTCGACCAATGGATAAATTCCAACAAATTTTTATCTTACAAGATTACTTCACACAGCTGCAAAAAGCAGTTAGGTTACTATATCTGTCAAGTAGAAGTTAAATGCCTTGGTGATTTGAAGATGCCGGTGCCTGTGTCTGCATATTTTGAGGATGGCACCTCACAGAGTAAACTCACTGACAGGCTACTGCATGTAAATGTTCTGGAGTTCAAAAGCAAATCTCCATTAAAGGAAGTGCGATTGGACCCAGAGGCAGCTCTTGCCCAGGCTTCAATGGAATAAATGGCAAGTAAATAGAATAAATATTGCATGTCAGAGATCCAAGGATAATTGATATCCTCAGTATCCGAATTCGCAGATTTTTTGCCGGGCAGAGCAAAAATAACCTCTGACGAACTGCGAATAAGTGACATGATGGTCCTCCTTAAATGGAGGGCGCAAACAGGCCGGGCTTTTGCCCGGCTTTTTTATGCGCTTTTTAAAGGCAAATATGCAGATTTTTCGGCCTGCAAGCCAAAATCCAAGGAAAATGATATTTGTTTTGAGTAAAATGTGGTACTCGGGTGTTATATAGGTAGTGATCGATCCAATATCTTTAAAGGTACTAATTAGTGCTGGAAGACAGACTGTTAGTGTTGAGATTCAAGCGTGGCAACCGGGACGCTTTTTGCCGAATCTATGAGAAATACAGGAACGACTTGTTAAGGCTGGCAGTGTCTCTGTTGAATGAGTCAAGTACTGCTGAGGACGTTGTGCATGATGTGTTTACCTCTTTCATACGTTCCGGTAGACAGTTTGAACTTACGGGTTCTCTAAAAGGGTATCTGGCAACGTGCGTGGCGAACCGGGCACGTAATGTTAGTCGGGGATACAGGCGAAAGCAGGATGCAGGGCTGGATAAAGTCGGTCAGATGGCATCAGATTGCAAGAGACCGGACCAATGGATCACATGCAGCGAAGAATT